>Ga0272441_10001149_pt1 | contig 56623 bp, 50 predicted proteins | sample SSMProp6N_FD_193582 | JGI IMG/M metagenome (GOLD analysis project Ga0272441, IMG submission 193582) | Marine sediment archaeal communities from Little Sippewissett salt marsh, Falmouth, MA, United States - SSM-Prop-6N | ecosystem: Environmental > Aquatic > Marine > Wetlands > Sediment ...
CGCCGGGGCCCTTTTCTTTGGCACCGCTCGCACGGCTGACGGCTGTCCATCCAGCGGTTCCGCCTTCCGTTAGACACGTGCGCCGTCCCGACGGGACCGCGCGCCACGTCACTAGGGCCACGCAGCCGATGCGTCGGTGCGTCCATCCGTTGGGGGATTGCGATCTCCATCGCAGGCTCTTCGAGTACCGGGAAGCGTCCGCTCCTCCGGAATGGGCTTGGGTTTGCGAGGTTGAAGCGGGTGAAGGAGGCTGTGACGGCATGATGAGGGCCGCTCTTGTGTCCGTGGTGCTGGTAGTGGGGGTCGCGGCAACCGCGGCGACGCAGGGGGTTCTCCGGGGGAGCTGGGAGGCGGTGGTCTGCGTCGACGGGACGCCGCAGTTCACCGGACTCGACTCGACGCTCCAGGTGGCCTACGAGGTGGCAGGTTGGACGTTTGCCGTGCTCTCGGGGATGAGCGAACTCGGTTGGGTCACGGCGTCGTTCGATGCCTCGGCGCTCCTTGGGCCACTGCTGGGGCGGGTCACGGCGGTACTCCATCCGCAGACCGCGTCGTTCGCCTATCTGGAGAGCTTTGCTGCGGTGGCGCTCGCCGGCGTGAGCGCCGAAGCGCTCCTGCGGATGGAATCAGACGGTGCCGGCGCCAGGCTGGGCGTGGTCGCCGACGCTCCCGGGTGCGGGCTCGAGGCCACGGCCTACTTCAATCTCAGTGTTGCAGGCGCGGTTCAGTCCCCGGACTGCTCGTTCCGCTTCTCCGGCCTGTGGATTGATGTCGAGTGCGGCATCGGCTGCTTCGAGCCCGCCCGCGCGGTGCTCGGCCTCGGGCCCGGCGGCTTCGAGGGGTTGACGTTTGCGGTGTCCGACGTCGTCCTTGGGGGTGTGGAGTGGCTTGCGCTGGATCTTGCGGTCTCCTTTGACGACGGAGCGCAAGGCAAGATGCTCTCTCTGACCCCACGCATCCACCTGGTCGACGACCTCTGCCTCAGTCTCTACGCAAGGCTCCTTAGAACCGGCAACATCGTCGACGGCATCGAGTTCTTCGGTGCCCGTCTCCACTACGCGTGGGGCAGCTCCTACATCACCAGTCTCACGGCATTCGATCCCACGGATCCGTTCGCCCTGGTCGCCGATCCGTACTGGGAGATGCTTTCCATCGGTTCGACGATGAGCAACTGCTGCGATGGAGTGCTTCGATTCGAAGCGTGCACGTTCTTTGACGCCACGAGCGATCGGCTGTTCGACTGGGGGATGACCCAGATCGACGCCACGGTGGGCGTCGGCGGAGGCATCGACGTGTCCGGTGGCCTGACGCTCTCCGCACTTGGGCTCGAGCAGATCTACCTTGGGTTGGGAATTCACTGGTAGCCGCGTCGCGCGGATCCCTGATGCGGTCCCCTTGCTCCTCCCGGGGGTGGCGTCTAGACTCTAGCGCCGGGGAGGAGAGGAGCACTGATGAGGAAAGTCGTTGCGTGCGTCGTGGGGGTCATCCTCCTAAGCACCGCCGCCTCTGCATGGGCGAGGGAGATCCACCTGCCGGCAGAGGCAGCAGTCGCCGGCAACGTGATCATTGCGGACTGGTTCTACGAACAGGTTGATCGGGACACGGTGGTTCCACGGACCTTTGAAGTTTACCAGGGTGTGGCAAAGGACGCGGACGCGGCGTTCTTCGACGCCAAGGTCGTCGCCCAACCCGGCGACATCATCGTCCTTGCGCCAGGCGACTACGTGGCCAACCTTTGGGTGTTCACCGAGGGGGTCCTTGTCAAAACCGCGGACGGCGCGGAAACGCTGGCCACGCTGCACGGATCGCTGGAGATCGACGCGGATCGTGTCACCCTGGAGAGGGTCGCCGTCGTCGACTCCGAGGCGCACGGTATAGAGATCAACCGGGAGCTGGTGCGCTATGTGACGATCCGTGGTTGCCGCAGCGAGAACAACGCGTGGATCGGGATCCACCTGATCGGTCCGCGAGGGACGATCGCCGAGTACCGCATCGAAGACTGCCAGGTGATCGGAAACGGGCAGCACGGGATCGACGTCCGGGACACCATCCGCTTCGTTGTGATCGGCTGCACGATCGTCGGGAACGGCAAGGCAGGAGTCTACATCGAGTCCTACGTCGATCACGTGGATCTGCAAGACAACTCGATGTCAGACAATGCAGACGGGGACGTCGTCTACAAGCACGGTTCGTGACACGTCGCTGCCGGGAGTGAGAGGGAATGGGGGAGGACGCCGCCACCGCGCTTCGACAGAAGATCGAGAAGCGAAGCGCGAAGATTGCCGTCATCGGCCTCGGGTACGTTGGACTTCCCCTGGCGGTTGAGAAGGCGCGCGCCGGCTACACGGTGATCGGGATCGAGCGCAATCCCGAGCGCGTGAGAAGCGTCAACCGAGGCAGCAACTACATCGGTGACGTCGTCGACGACCAGCTTGAGGCCGTTGTCGCCGAGGGCCGGCTGTCGGCGATCTCGACCTTTGACGGTGTGGCGGCGGCCGACGTTGTCGCGATTTGCGTGCCGACGCCGCTCGATGCCAACAAGCAGCCGGACACTCGCCATGTGGAGTTCGTCGTCGAGCAGGCCCTTCCCTACGTGCACAAAGGACAGTTGCTGGTTCTCGAGAGCACGAGCTACCCCGGGACCACAGAAGAGGTCATCCTTCCCCGCCTCACGTCAAAAGGGCTGTGCGTGGGCGCAGATGTGTTCCTTGCCTTCTGCCCGGAGCGCGTCGACCCGGGGAACCGCACGTACCGAACGGCGAACACCCCACGGGTGGTTGGGGGGACGACGCCTGCGTGCACCGAGCTCGCGCGGGCGCTCTACGCTGCGGTGGTGGAAGGCGAGGTGCTCGGCGTCTCCTCTCCGCGGGTCGCGGAGATGGCGAAGCTCCTTGAGAACGTATTTCGCATCGTCAACATCTCTTTGGTCAACGAGCTGGCGCTGCTGTGCGAGCGGATGGGAATCGACATCTGGGAGGTCATCGAGGCCGCCAAGACCAAGCCGTTCGGCTTCATGCCATTCTATCCTGGTCCCGGTCTCGGCGGCCACTGCATCCCGCTCGATCCGTTCTACCTTTCGTGGAAGGCGAAGGCGTACGACTTCGCCACACGGTTCATCGATCTTGCCGGTCAGGTGAACGATGAGATGCCGCACCATGTGGTCGAGCGGGTGGGTGAGCTTCTCAATCGTGCCGGTCGGCCGGTGAACGGTGCCCGGATCCTCCTCCTTGGCGTGGCCTACAAGCAGGACATCGGAGACGTTCGTGAGTCCCCGGCGCTGAAGATCGCTGAGCTCCTGACGGCCCGTGGCGCGGCGCTTCGCTATCACGATCCGCACGTGCCGCGGGTCGATCGCCCGGGGCTCGTTGCCGCAAGCGTGCCGCTGACGCCCGAAGAGGTGCGTGCCGCTGACCTGGTGCTTGTTGCCACAGCGCACGCAGCAGTGGACTACGCGATGGTCGTACACCATGCGACGTGCGTGCTTGACACGCGCAACGCGACGCGAGGGTTCGACGCATCGACGATCACACGGCTCGGGGCGGGGTCCCGATGAAGGTCGGGGTCTACGGCGTCGGCCCGTGGGGGCGCAACCACGTTCGCTTGCTGGTCGAACTGTTGGGGCCGCGGAGCGTCGTCGCCTGCGACCCCGACGCTGCACGCCTCGCCCTCGTGAGGAGCGAGCATCCGGGGGTGAAGGCGGCCGCTGAGCTGGACGCAGCCGACCTTGACGCTGTGGTCGTTGCCTCTCCAGCGGCAACGCATCATCGGGTGGCCGTGGAGGCGCTTCGCGCTGGCGCCGACGTCCTGGTGGAAAAGCCGCTGGCGCTGGCGGTCCCCGACGCGGAACAGCTCGTCGAGGTTGCGCACCGCGCCGGGCGGGTGCTCATGGTCGATCACCTGCTTCTCTACCACCCGGCGATCGTTGCCCTGAAACGGCTTGTCGATGACGGGAGGCTTGGCGCCGTGCGCCACTTGCGGTCGCAGCGGCTCAATCTGGGGGTGGTCCGTCGGGAGGAGAACGCGCTGTGGAGCCTGGCGCCTCACGATCTCTCGGTGGTCCTGCACCTCTTGGGTGAGGAGCCGCAGACGATCGCCGCGCGGGGTGGTGCGTGGTTGGCCCCCGGTCACGCCGACGTGGTGGACCTGTCGCTCGGGTTTCCGTCCGGTGCCCACGCGAGCGTGTGTGTAAGCTGGATCGACCCGGTCAAGACCCGGCGCCTCGTCGTCGTCGGCGAGCGGGCGATGGCGGTGATGGACGGGGTCTCCGAGCCGTCGCTTCTGCTCCATGACGCCCGTGTGCGCCGCAGGGATGATGCATGGGTCGTTGAGAGAGAGCCGGCGATGACCGTGCCGGTCGATGACACAGAGCCGCTTCGTGCCGCCGTTCAGGACTTCCTGAGGTGCATCGATCGGCGCGCAACGCCCGTTGCCGATGGAGAGGATGGCCTGCGCACGGTGCGCGCGCTGGCCGCCGCACAGCGCTCTCTCGACAACGGTGGCGCTCCGATCGCTGTCCGGGGGTCCTCGTGAGCGCCGCGTTCGTCCACCCTACAGCGGTCGTTGACGAGGGCGCGACGGTTGGGCAGGGGTCGCGCATCTGGCACGGGTGTCACGTGATGGCAGGGGCTCGGATTGGCCGGGACTGCGTCCTCGGTCACTGCGTGTTCGTGGGGCCGGGTGTGCGCATCGGGAACAACGTCCACGTTCAGAACCACGTCTCGGTGTACGAAGGGGTGCGATTGGAGGACGACGTCTTCTGTGGGCCGAGCTGTGTGTTCACCAACGTGCGCCGGCCACGCTCCGCGGTGCCGACGCCGCGGGACGCCTACGCCACCACAACGGCGCGCCGCGGCGCGTCGATCGGCGCCAACGCCACCGTTGTCTGCGGCGTCAACCTGGGGGAGTACTGTCTCGTCGGTGCCGGGGCGGTTGTCACCGGCGATGTCCCTGCCCATGCCGTTGTCTTCGGGACGCCCGCCCGCATCCGGGGGTGGGTGTGTTGCTGTGGCCGGCCGCTTCAGTGGCGGCGCGGCCGCGCGCGGTGCGACGCCTGCGGAAGAAGCTTTCGACGGCGCGGAACGGTGGTGCGCAGCGACGGGGAGGTTCGATGAAGGTTCCGATGCTCGATCTCGGCCGTCAGTACGAGGCCATCCGCGGAGAGATCGACGCGGCGATCGCCGAGGTGCTGTTGTCGGCTCGGTTCATTCTCGGACCGACCGTGCGGGCGTTCGAGGAGGAGGCCGCGGCGTACTGCGGCGCCGCCCACGCGATCACAACGGCCAGCGGAACGGACGCGCTTCTCCTCTCGCTGAAGGCTCTCGGGGTCGGTCCAGGGGATCTTGTCCTTCTTCCGAGTTTCACCTTCTTCGCCACGGCTGGGGCGGTCTGCAACGTGGGCGCGACGCCCGCCTTCTGTGACGTGGACCCAGGGACGCTGAACCTCGATCCGCAGTCGCTGCGGGAGGCACTCGACGACCGCGGCGTGGCCGAGGCGGCCCGGGCTGTGATCCCGGTGCACCTCTACGGGCAGATGGCGGCGATGGACGAGATCCAACGGATCGCTGACGAACACGACCTGGCCGTGATCGAGGACGCGGCCCAGGCGATCGGCGCCACGCGGCAAGATCGTGCAGCGGGGACGCTCGGCACGCTCGGCTGCTTCAGCTTCTATCCCACGAAGAACCTCGGCGCCTACGGCGACGGCGGGATGATCACAACCGGCGACGATCGGCTGGCAACCCGCGTCCGTCGCCTGCGCGTTCACGGCGCCCACCCCAAGTACGTGCATCACGAGGTAGGGGTGAACTCCCGGCTCGACGCGTTGCAGGCGGCGATTCTCCGGGTGAAGCTCGCACACCTCGACGATTGGGTGGCGGCGCGGCGGCGGCTGGCGGACGCCTACGATGAACGACTCCGAGGGACCGAAGGACTCGCCCTCCCTTTGAGAGACAAGGACGGGACGCACGCGTTCCACCAGTACACCGTTCGCGTGTCCAACGGGCGGCGGGATGCCGTACGGAAGCGGTTGGCGGACCAGGGGATCGATACGATGGTCTACTACCCCGTGCCGCTTCACCTCCAGCCCTGCTTCGCGGGGCTCGGCTACCGCGACGGCGATCTGCCGACCTCCGAGCGTGCCAGCCAAGAGGTGCTGTCGTTGCCCCTGTTCCCCGAGCTCGGCTTGGATGAACTCGAGAACGTTGCCGCCGCCCTCCGCAAAGCCGTGTCGTTGAGCCAGCCCTGAGCCCTTGCGGACAGGCCGACCGACAAAGCGACACGCGGCGCCACGGGCTTCGATGCCCGCAGGCGCCGCGTGTCACCGATTCGAACGGATCGCTCGATGGGGGCTGTCTAGGGCCCGCCGAGCCCGATGCTGCCCGGTGTTCCTTCAGGCGCCATGTCCCGCGTCAAAACGCCGCCGATAGCGGACGCCAGGTCCTCGGTGTAGACGAGGAACGAGATCGGATGATCCGGCCTGCCGCCGATGAGATCCCAGGTGACCTCGAAATAGGCGGCGTCTTCCGAGTACCAGAAATCGATCGGAAGCGACGAACCGAAACGCGAACCCGTCAGTCGGCGCAGTCCGTTGTCGCCCCCGTAGTAGCCGATAAGGTAGTCGTAGCCTCGCCTGTCTGCCGTGTCCCAGTCCGCTGCGTCTCGTAGCCGCAGGTAGCCCCCAAGGCCGTCGACGTCCAGGAGCACAAACAGCATCGGGTGGGTGCTCTTCCCCGCCGGTGGCGGGAGCATGGCGCCGTTGCCGAACACCACGAAGATTAGCGTCTCCTCGGTGGCGAAGACCTGCACCTCCAGAAGGTCCTGCCAGCCGCCGCGTGCAGTGGGGCCGCCGCCGATCCGATCGAGGTCGTACGCGCCGTCCTCGATGACGGCGATCGGCTCCGGCAGCTCGTCCACGCTCTCGTAGGTCGCTGCAACGCCGGCCACTCCTGCAATCAGAAGGACAGCCAGGAGCAAAGCGCCTGCCCGCATCCGCGAGAATCCCGTTCCGTGCATCGAACACCTCCTCGTGCCGCGCGCACGTTTCCGCCCCACGTGAACCCTTCGCGCAGGGCACCTTCTGTTACGACGTCGCACAAGGACGCTCTCGTCCGGGTGCGCACGTCGACTCACCTCAAAGCCGCCGGCTGTGCGCCGGTCCAGTGCAGCGACGCTCGCTCATGTCATCCGGTCGTCGGCTCACTGCCCGAGCCGTCAACGCGCCGCACACGGCCGACGGGCACATCCAAGCGTCGCAGCCAAGCTACACACGAGAGGCCCGACGGTTCCGCGGCTGCCGCACCGACCACGCCATCATGTTCTTCGAGTGTAGGGGAACCATGAAGGGATTGCGTCGAACCTACGAACAGACCGGTGCAAGAGCTGCGGATGGTCAAGGATGCGGCGGCGCGCTGCACGAGCCTCGGCGAGAGGAGGCCTCCCTGCGCTGCACGGCCACCGCCGCTAGGGGCGTGACGCGGCGCCCTTGATGACCTCTTCCTCCAGGAGTTCGAGGACCGTCCGGCGGACGCCCAGGTAGTGCTCTTCTGTGTACTGCCGCGGACGCGGGACGTTCACGTCGACGATCCCCTTGATTCCTCCGGGGCGCGCCGTGAGCACCGCCACGCGATCCGCGAGGTACACCGCCTCGATCACGGAGTGGGTGACAAAGAGAATCGTCTTCGCGGTCGACTCCCACAGGCCGACCAGCTCGCCTTGGAGGAGCTTCCTCGTCTGGGCGTCCAGCGCGCCGAACGGTTCGTCCATCAACAGGACACGCGGTTCGTAGGCGAGCGCCCGCGCGATGCCGACGCGCTGCTTCATGCCGCCCGATAGCGTGTGAGGGTAGGCGTGCTCGAACTCGGAGAGCTGCACCATGCGGAGGAACGCCCGTGCCTTGCGGCGGGCCTCCTTGTGCGCGCAACCGCACTGGCGCAGGCCGAACATGACGTTACCGAGAACGGTTCGCCACGGGAACAGCGCGTAGTCCTGGAAGACGAACCCCCTGTCGGGACCGGGGCCGTCGACAGGACGGCCGTCGAGAAGGATTCGTCCGGAGGAGGGGCGCTCGAAGCCGGCGACAAGGTAGAGCAACGTGGACTTGCCACATCCGGAGGGCCCGATGCAGACAAGAAACTCCCCCTCCCTTACCGTGAGGTCGATCTTCCGAAGGGCGAGCACCGCGCGTTGCCCCGACCCGAATGCCTTTGACACCGACTCGAGGTGGATGATGTCTCCCCGCATGGTCATCGCCTCATCACAACACCCCACCGTTCCACGGTTGTGCGCTCGACCCATCGGACGAGCAGCCGATCGAGCAGCAGTCCGCAGGCGCCGATCACAACGAGTCCCGCGAGCATCACGGTCACGTCGTTCCAGAAACGCGCTTGGTAGATCATCTTTCCGATGCCCCAGCGGATCATCGCCGAGAGCATCTCTCCGCCGACAAGCGCTCGCCACGCATAGCCGATCCCGAGTCGGGCTCCGGTGAGGATCGAGACGAGCGAGCCGGGGAGAAGCACCGACACAAAGAGGCGCGGTCCTGAGGCGCCCATGATCCGGGCGGCTCGGATGTGGTGAGGATCGATCATCTCGAGGCCTCGGAGGGTGTGATAGGCGATCGCAAAGACGGCGCCAAGGAACACCGCGGCGATCACTGTCCGGTCGCCGAGCCCCATCAGAAGCAGCAGCACGGGCACCCACGCAATGGTCGGCACGGAGACGAGCAGACTGAGGATCGGAGAGAACATCTCGCGGAGGATCCGATGCGTGGCGAGCGCTGTCCCCACCAGAAGCCCGGCGCCGCAGGCGAGGGCGTAGCCGATCCCGAGGCGATACAGGCTTCCCGTCAGGTGCCGGCCGAGCACTCCGTCGACGAAAGCAAGTCGCCACAGCCGACAGGCGATCTCGCTGGGCGCCGGCACGGTGGCCGGGGGAAGGCCCAGGCGCACGAGCAGCTCCCACGCCCCGGCAAGCAGAGCGAACGGGAGAAGAAACCCGGAGACGGCCATCGCAGGCGCGATCCAGCCGGTACGCGGCTGTGTCGGGTCGGTGCTCACGAGCGGATCATCCCCCAGCGTCGAACCGTCAGCCGCTCCACACTCTCGAAGACACCCCGCTCTACGAGAAGGTAGAGCAGCATCAGCAGCGCGAGGCCTCCGTACACAACGCCCGTCCGAATGTACTCCGAGGCGTCCCAGATCATGTACCCCAGCCCCCAGCTCGCCGCGGCGACGAACTCCACGGCGATCACCGTGCGCCAACAGCGGGCCCAGCCCAGCTTGAGCGCTGCGAGAAGGTGCCCTGCGGACCATGGGAGGTACACTGTGATAAGGGTTCCCAGAGGGCGGGCGCCCATGGTCTGAGCGGCGCGGACGAGCTGTGGGTCTATGCTCCGCACTCCGGTGGCGGTCCCAAGGGTGATCGGGAAGAACGAGGCCATCGCCCCGATGGTGATGATCGTCGGGTCGCCGAACCCCATCCACACGATGAAAAGCGGCGCCAGCGCGATGCCCGGGATGGGCATCAGCACGGTAATCAGCGGATCGAGCAGCCGCCGAACCCACCGGCTGACGCCGATGAGAAGGCCGCAGACGATCCCCGCGCCGGCGCCGATCAGGCAGGCGATCGCCGCCCGCCGCAGGCTGGCGGCGACGTGGGCAAGGAGAAGCGATCGCTCGGGCCACTGGCGCGTGTGCAGTCCGATGACCTCACGAAGGATGGTCGAGGGCGGCGGGAACAGGGCGCCGTTGACCGTGCCGAGCCGCGCGGCAACCTCCCACGCGGCGAGACCGAGACCGATCGGGATCAGCGGCAAGACGATGCGCCGCAGGTTACGGGGCATTATCGGACGCCAGACGCTCTCGCAGCTGCCTGGCCTCTTCGAGGTAGGAGCCGTCCCAGCGCAGCGACGGGATCTCGTCGATCTTTCCCTTGGCGTGGAGAAACGCTGCTGTGTCCCGAATCGACGCAAGAACCGCCTCGTCCACGTCGAGGGAGAAGTCGACCCGGCGGAAGATCCGGAGGAAGGCGTCGGAGGAGACCTCGATTCCCTGGGCACCGGCGGCGGCCGCCGCAAGCTCTGCCGCCCGTTCGGGATCGCCCTCAATGAGCGCCACCTTATCGAGGTGGGTGGCGAGGAAGCGGACGATCTCCTCGCGATGCGCTGACGCGTACTCAAGCGTCGTATGGACCGACACAGGAACGAGCGCCAGGTCGCCGTAGCTGCGCAGCACTCGCCCGATTCCTTGGGATTCAGCGATCGCGGGCGTGGGCTCCCACGCTGTGAACGCCTCGATGCTGCCGCTCTCGAGCGCGGCGACCATGTCCTCGACACCGAGGTTGACCCACTGGAAGTCGTCCCAGGAGAGATCATCGGTCTCGTCGAAGAACCTGAGCAACACCTGCTCGGCACCCGTTCCCAGACGTGTTCCCACGACCTTGCCCACGAGGTCGTGCCACGATGCGTAGGGGGCGTCCTGACGGACGACGGTCGAGTAGCGATCCCCGCGCTGGATCGTCGCCAGGATGAGTGCCTGGTCGGGTATGGCGGTGAACAGCGAGACCGTCTTGCTGTCCGAACCGCAGTTCAGGTCGATGTTCCCAGCGATAAGGGCAAGGTTGTTCTCGGTGCCGGAGCCAAAGAGGATGTGGTCCACTTGCAGACCGTAGGTCGACCAGAGATGCGCTGCCCCGAGCAGCAAGAACTCGCCGGGATAGTACTGGCCGCCGTAGCGAACGTGGTATGGGTTGTTGCCCAGCCCGGCGATCGAGGCAAGGAGAAGCGCGGTCAGCGCAACGGCCGCGACACGGCGCAGAAGCTTCATGTTACCCCTCCCGTACGACGCGTAGCTTTATCTCCGAGGCTATCATGCGCGTGAGCGCGCGTCACATAACGAAACGTTATGATGGGAATCTTGCCAGCTCCGCGGCCACGGTGTGAACAAACGCTTCCGCGAGTCGAGTCCGGGGGACGCTCCGAAGCTCCACAGTGTAGAACTGCTGGCGCAACTCCAGGCCTTCAACGCAGAGCTCGACCAGCGTCCCCGCGGCGAGCTCCTCGTGGACCCCAAGGCGCGAAATCACTGTGCAGCCAAGGCCGGCGCGCACCGCGCTCTTGGTCGACTCCTGAAGCCCGACTTCGAGCGTGGATGCCACCTCGTCGAGCGACACTCCCTGCGACCGCAGCGCGGCGCGCAGGGCCTGCGTCGCCCCCGATCCCGGCTGCTGCAGGACGAGGGGAAGCCGCAGGAACTCGTCCAGGCTGAGGGAGCCTTGCGCCGCGAGGCGGTGATCCGGGGACACGACAACGACCAGCCGATCCTCGGCGAACGGCTCGAAGCGGAGGTGGCGGTCGGCGCGGGCGGCACCGACGAAGCCGATGTCGATGCGGCGCTCGAGCACCCGCTCGAGCACCTCGCGGGAGTCTCCGACCTGCAGGGTCACCGAGAGGTCGGGATGCTCCGCGGCAAACCGCGCCATGGCCGCGGGGAGCGCGCGCTCCCCCAGGCCGGTACTCGAGCCCACGGCAAGGCTTCCGGAGAGTCGATCGGCGCTCTCGGCGAGCTCTTGCTTCGAGCGTTGGTACAGTTTGAGGATCCGGGTAGCGTGCGTGTAGACCGCCCGTCCGGCCTCCGTCGCGACGATCTCCTGGCCTGCACGATGGACCAGCGGGGTTCCGTACTCGCGCTCCAGGCGCTTCACCTGCTGGCTCACAGCGGGCTGGGTCAGGCCGAGTCTGCGGGCGGCCTCGGTGAAGCTCCGCCGTTCGACCACGTAGCAGAAGGCTTCTAGTTCCGAGAGTCTGGTCACGAGCCTCCTTCTTCGAACGCGGGAACGCGGCCGGAGTGTTATGCGAACGCGGTCGCGTCGTCAACACGGCTCCGTGGGCACGCCGGGGCGCCGCGAACCGCTTCCCGTGTGCACCTTGCATCGGAACCACCACTTCCTGCACACTGCCCGGGGTTGTGGGAGTGGGTGGGGGGATAGCATGGGCGATGCCGCCAGGCGTGTGCTGATCACGAACGCCTCGTATCACAGCGCGCTGGCGGCGGCGCGAAGCCTTGGACAGCGGGGATACTGGGTGGCGTGCGCCGCGAAGCGCCGGCCGTGGGGCGCGGCGTGGGCGTCTCCAACGTTTGCCTCGCGCTTCTGCCGCGCGCGACTCTTGTATCCGGATCCCCTAAGCGATCCTGCAGGGTTCGTCGATCGGCTGGCAGACGCAACGCGCGTGCTGAGATGCGGCGTCCTCCTTCCCGTTGGCGTGGACGCCGTGCTGGCCACCATGGGACATGTCGATCGACTTGATGCCGCGGTTCGTGTGCCGTTTCCCGCTCTCGGAGTGGTGGAGCGGGCCCACGAGAAGGGGCGCTGCCTCGAACTCGCCTCGAAGCTTGGAATCCCCATCCCCCAGACGTTCTCTCCTCGGTCGCTCGACGAGATGGAGGCAGCGTCCGAGGCGCTCACCTACCCGGCCGTGGTCAAGCCGAGGCGAGGCGCCGCTGCCCGGGGCGTTTCCTACGTCGAGAGCCAAGCCGCGCTGCGGTCTCTGTATCGCCGTCTGGTGAGGGCGTTTCCGTCGTCCTCGCCCGGCAGGACGGCGATCCTCGATCGGTCGTGGCCACTGATCCAGGAGTACGTTCCCGGAGCAACGCACGATGTCTGCCTCATTGCGAGGCGGGGAACGCTTCTGGGAGCGCTGACGCAGGAGAGGCTGCGGACCTATCCGGAACGTGGCGGCAGTGGCATCGTGAACCGGACGACGAGGCGTCCCGAGCTGGTGGAGTTCGCCCAGCGGCTGGTGGGCGCTCTTGGCTGGCATGGCGTGGCCCAGGTCGAATTCAAGCGCGACGAACGCACCGGCGCGTTCAAGCTCATGGAGTTCAACCCCAAGTTCTGGGGCACGCTCGCGCTCTCGATCGCCGCCGGGATCGACTTCCCTCACCTCGCGTGCAAGCTTGCGTCAGCGGAGGAGATCGCGCCCGCGGAGCTCGAGTACAGGGTCGGTGTGGTCTACCGATGGCGCTTCCCCATGGAGATGATGGCGCTTGCTGCATCGGGGACCCGACCGATCCGTCTCGCTGCGGGCGAACGGGCGGTGAGTGACTGGCGCTTCTCGGATCCGTTGCCCGGCATCGTTCAGATCGCGCAAACGCCGATCAGAATGTCAATGGCATTCCGCAGCCTCCGGTCGTTGCGGGTCCCGCGTCATAGGGAGGCAGGGGAGCGCCCCGAGCGATGATGCCGCCCCCTCCCCCCTCGCGGCCCGCTTCCCCGGCCACTGACGCCGATCCATCGGCGAAGGCCGGCTTTCGGAGGGACGTTGCAGCGTATGCCTGCAGTCAGGTCGCTGTGGGCGTCCGCGATCTTCTGTTCGTGGCCGCGATCGCGAGCACGCTCGGCGCGGAGGTCTACGGGGTGTGGTCGCAGGTGATGATCACCGTGGCCCTTCTCGACCCGGTCGTGCGGCTGCGGCTGGACATGGCCGTGGTGCGCTACCTCGCGGCAAGGTCGCTTCGGGATGCCGCGGGCGAGGTGCACGCGATGGCGCTGCTTATCGGCGGCGTCGGTGCGGTGATCGCGGTACTGCTCGTTTCCGGGCGCGGCGGTGCCTCCACGCTGATCTTCGGCTCGTCGGCGCATGCGGGGACGCTCTTGGCGTTGGCGGTGCTTCTGGTGTCCCGGGCGCTCTTCTCCTTCCTTGGCGGGGTGTACCGCGCGTTTGGCGGGATTGCCTTCTTCTCCGCGGTGCGCGCCATCCAGGTGGCTTCTGAACTCGGCGCGGTCACGCTTGTGGCGGTCGGACTGCGGGCGGGGCTTCAGCCGACGCTCTGGACGGCGGTGGCGGTCCAGTGCCTGTTCACACTGCTGCTTGCGGTTGATGTCGGGCGCAGGTCGGGAACGGTCCGTCCGCGCTTCGGGCGGCTTCTGCGCGCGCTTCGCTACAGCCTCCCGCTCATTCCCAACGCAATGCTGCTGTGGGCGATCGGCTACGCCGATCGCTACGTGATTACCCATCTTCTGGGGCTTCACGAGGTTGCCCGGTATTCGGCAGCCTACCGCATGGCGCAGCTTGTCACCTTCTTCGTCATGCCGATCTCGTTTGCCCTGTTCCCGCTGATCTCAAGGATGTGGGGGCGTGAACCCGACCGGCACGTCGCGGACCGCGTCGCCCGCGCCCTTCGCGGTCTCCTTCTGCTCTCCGTGCCGATGGCCCTCGGGGTCGCCGCCGTCGGCGATCGACTGCTGATGTACCTGAGCGGGGCGGAGGTGCTCGCATCGCCACTGCTCCTCCTCCAGCTTGCGGTGGCCGGTCTACTCCTTGGGATGTATCAGATCTACGTGTACATCGTTCACCTCTCGGAGCGCACGGGCTGGCTCGTTGTCACCTTTGCCTCGGTCGCCGGGACGAACCTCGGACTGAACCTCCTGTTGGTCCCACACTGGGGGCTCTTGGGCGCGGCGGCCGCAACGCTTCTTGCGTATCTCATGCAGTTCGTCGTCGTTCTGGCGTTGTCCAGAAGAACGCTGCGGGTGCGCTTCCCGTGGCGCTCTCTTGCCGCCGCTTCGGTGTCGGCGCTCGGGATGGCGGCCGCGGCGCGTGCGATGTCGCGCGCATCTCTTGCCGGCCTGCTCGGCGCGATCGCCGTGTCCGTAGTGATCTACGGACTGTGCCTGGTCGCGCTGCGCGAGATCCGGCCGGGCGATGTGAAGCGCCTTCTTCGTCTGTCGGGAGGGCGCCGGAGGGATCGTGGCTGAGGGCGTGGTTGTGTGCTGCTGCAACGATGCCCCGGGGGGAGCGAGACGGGCGGGGTATGCCGTCCGGACCCTACTGCAACTGGTCGGCGTGCCGTTCCGTTTTGCCACGGCCGCGGAGCTTCGGGCGGGGATGCTACGACCTGCGGACACCGTCCTTCTCACCTACGGGACGTTCGACGAGGAGCGCTACGATCTTCCGTGTGTCCACCTCCGGGCTTCGCGCCGCGGCTGGGAGCTGATCGCGGGAGCCCGTCCGCTGCCCACCGCGTTCGACGAGGTTCACGAGGGGGTTCCCATCCTTTTCCGCAGCGAGCGGACCGTTCGGGGCAGGGTCCGTGTCGACAGCGATCGGGCAGTGGCCGATGTGGATGTGGTGGCTTCGGCGTTCTTCTTGCTCGCGCGTTGCGAGGAGCGGTCGGGCACAGACCGCGACCGGCTCGGCCGGTTCCCTGCGTCGAGCGCGCTTGCTCATCGCACCGGACGGCTCACCTGCCCGCTGGTCAACGAGTACGCGGAGCTGCTGTGGCGGCTTCTCTCCGCCGTTGCGCCGCAGATCGAGCGCAGGAGCGCCTGGGGCGAGGGGTTCGCGCTGTGTGTGACCCACGACATTGACCAGCTGGCGCTGTTCTCGTCGGCCCGGCAGGTCGCCGGCGCGGTCCGGCGGATCGCGCACGGTCCGTCCTGCGGGCGGCGGATCCTGCGCCTCGCCACGGACGGGATCTCCGTGGGGCTGCGACGGCGCAAAGACCCGTACGATACGTTTGCTGAACTGCAGGCGCTCGAGCGCCGCCGTGGCGTGCGCGCAACGTACTTCGCCATGTCCGGAGGTCGTGGACCCCACGAGGGACGGTACCGCCTCGAAGACGCTGCGGCGCTCCTCGATCTGCTTCAGGGACACGGCCATGAGATCGGAATCCACGGGAGCCTGCGGACGTGGCGCAACGCGACTCGCCTGCGTTCGGAGATCGCCTCGCTGGAGGCGATCCTGAGCGTCCCGGTGCACGGCGGACGGCAGCACTACCTGCGGTTCCAGGCTCCCGAGACATGGCGCGCTGCGGCGCGTGCGGGGCTGCGGTACGACACGACGTTGGGATACCCCGACGCGATCGGCTTCCGTGCCGGGATCTGTACACCGTATCGTCCGTACGACCTTCACGCCGACGAGGAGCTCCCCCTGTGGGAGCTGCCGCTTGCCGTCATGGACGCGACCCTGCTCGCCCGCGGTCGGCTCCCGGCCGGCGAGGCGCGTCGAGCGGTGGCCGCGCTCGGTCGAGCGGTCGCCCGGCGCCGTGGCGTGCTGGTGCTTCTGTGGCACCAGCCGTCGCTGTACGATGCGCTGCAGCCGGACGGGGAGGCCATCCTCGCCGGGATCCTCGACGATCTGTTGTCGATGGGCGGTGAGCCGATGACGGCGTTCGAAGCGGTGGAGAGGTGGGCGCGCCATGCTCAGGCGCTTGTCGTGGAGTGAGCTTGCTGCATGGATCGAGCCGGGCTTCTGGGCGGCACCGTTCCTCGTTGCCGGCGACACCTCGCTTGCAACCTTCGGAATCCCCGTGCGCGTGCCGTTCTCCGCTGCGGCGTGCCTGCTTGCGATCTGCGCCGTCGGTTGGTGGCGCACGCGGGCGGGACGTGGACGGGCGCTGCACCGCGGCGCGGGGGTGCTGATCGTGGTGCTCGTCCTCGGGGTGGCGCTTCTTGCCTCGCTCGCGTACACGACGGAGATTGCCGTCGGCGCAGACAAGGCCTTTAGGTACTGGTTCTTCGGTGTGATCGGCACAGCGCTCGGGGTGGCGTTGATGCAGAGCAGGGAAACTCGCCGCCGGTTGGTCCTCGGCTTCGCTGTCGTGGGAGTCGTTCTCGCGCTTCTCGGCCTCGGACGGCTTGCCGTCGAGGGGATCGACCGTCAGCTTGCGGTGCTCGGGGGAGGGCCGAACGTGTACGTTCGAGTGCTGTTTCTCGGGCTGCTCTCCTCGATCGTGCTTGCGGCGCTCGCCGGAGGCCGCGGCGTGACCGTTCTTTGGGGCGCCGCCGCGCTTCTCCATCTGCCGCCGATCCTGTTCACCGGGTCGCGGAGCGGCCTGATCGCCTCGCTTGCCGCCCTTGTCCTGGTCGCCCTCCTCGCTCTGCGGCGGGGCAGGCGAAACGGGGTCCTCGCCGGCCTCGCGGTTGCGTGCCTCGTGGCGATCGCGGTGTTCGGCTTGTGGCTTCCCTCGCAGTTTCCGGAGCTGTTCGGGGCGGCGTCGCGGTACCGGGACCTTGTCGGTGAGCTGCCCGGCGGGATGTCCGTTGCGGCGCGGCTCGCTGCAGCGCGACAGGGGATCGAGGCATTCTTGGCGCGCCCATGGATCGGCTGGGGTGCCGGCGGATTCGCCGCGCACTCGCCACTTGTGTACCCCCACAACCTGGTGCTTGAACTGCTTGCCGAACTGGGGGTCATCGGGGGGCTGCTTCTCATCGCCGGAGCGGTGATGGTCCTGCGCGCTTTGGCGCGCGCCGCGAGATGCTGCGCCGGTCCGCGTGCCCTTTACACGGCGTGGGGAGCAGGCCTGACAGCGTTCGCGTTCGTGGCCGCGCAGTTCAGCGGCGACCTCGGCGACTCGCGATACCTGTTGTTCGCCGCCGGGGCCACGGTGGGCATCGCTGCGTCGTCCGCTACTGCGGCACGAGCAGGAGGTGGCGGATGATCGTGTGGATCCTGAACCACTACGCGGTCCCTCCGGATCTCCCGGGAGGTGCGCGGCACCACGAACTGGCACGCCAGCTCGTCCAACGCGGGCACGAGGTAGTTGTGTTCGCCTCGGCGTTTCACCACTTCGGACGCAGGGCCGCGTCGACTCGACTCCGCGCGCCGATCGAGCGGATCAACGGGGTGACCTGGATGTGGATTCCGACGCGTCGCTACCGGGGTAACGACTGGCGGCGCGTTCTCGGCATGTGTCAGTACCTGCTTCGCTCTCTGCGACTCGGCCGACGGCGCGTCCGTGTGGTGTGCCAAGCGTCTCCCGATGTGGTCGTCGGGTCGTCGGTGCATCTCCTGGCGGTTCTCGCGGCCTACATCCTCGCGCGCCGGCACGGCGCGCGGTTCGTGATGGAGGTGCGCGATCTCTGGCCGCAGACGCTCGTCGAGATGGGGGCCCTCCCCCGGTGGCATCCTGTCGTCGGCCTGCTTCGCGTCCTCGAGGTCTTCCTCTATCGACGCGCGGAGCGCGTGGTGACCGTCCTTCCTCACGCATCGGAGTACATCGGGCGCTACATCTCCGCGGAACGGGTGGTGTGGATCCCCAACGGCGTCGATCCGTTGCGGTTCGATCCCACGCCACGGAGGTCCACGACTACGGGGGACACGTTGCGCGTCGGCTACCTCGGTGCTCACGGTACGGCCAACGCTCTCGAGGACGTGCTCGACGCCGCCGACGTGCTGCGCCGCAGCGGCGCGTCGGTGAGCTTCGAGTTCATCGGAGACGGGCCGCAGAAGGCCGCGCTGGTGGCCCGTGCCCGGTCGCAGGGGATCACGAACGTGGCGTTCCTCGATCCGGTCCCGATGGGAGAGGTCCCGGCGCAGCTTGCGCGCATGGACGTGTGCGTCGCAGCGCTCCGTGACCTGCCGCTCTACCGACACGGTGTCGCCCTGAACAAGCTCGTCGACTACATGGCGGCGGGGCGCCCGATCGTCTTCAGCGGCGCCCCGGCGAACGATGTGGTTTCCGAGGCGGGCTGTGGTGTCACCGTGCCGGCAGGGGACCCGGCGGCGCTGGCGCGCGCGATCCGCGCCGTTGCCGACATGACCCCGAGGCAGCGGGAGGCTCTCGGGGAGCGGGGCCGACGCTACGTGGAAGAGCATCTCTCGTGGGAGAGGCTCGCGACGATGTACGAGGAGGTGCTGCAGGGGCCATGATCCACCGAGCGGGACAGCGGTTCGTGGGGGGGCTTGGGAGGACGGTCAAACGAGCCGTTGATCTTATCGGCGCCGCGGGGCTGCTCTGCGTCTTCGCCGCGCCGCTGGGCGTCGCGATGGTGGCGATCGCTGTCGAACGTACGGGGCCGATCTTCTTCCGGCAGTGGCGTGTCGGACGGGACGGGCGGGAGTTTCGTGTGTGGAAACTGCGGACGATGGTCCCTGACGCGGAGCGCACGGGGCTTCGCCAGACGCTTCGCCGCGGGGATTCGCGGGTCACGCGGGTGGGGAGGGTGCTCCGGGATTGGGGGCTCGACGAGCTGCCGCAGCTTCTAAACGTCATCTGCGGACAGATGAGTCTCGTGGGTCCGCGTCCCACGCTTCCGTACCAGGTGGCGCACTACGACGAGCGACAACGGCGACGGCTGGAGGTTCGTCCGGGGATCACCAGTCTGGCGGTGGTGCGCGGGCGAAACGCGCTGTCGTGGGCTCGGCGGATCGAGCTGGATATCTGGTACATTGATCACTGGTCGCTCTGGCTGGACGTCACCATCCTGGTGCGCACGCTGTGGTGCGTCCTGGTCACGCGCGAAGGGCTCTACGGCGACGAGGTCAACGACCCGTTCGTCGAGATCCCGACGGAGGAGGGGGAGACATGACGCACGGCACGCTCGATGGCTGCCGCGTCCTCATCTACGGCGCCGGGGGGCACGGGCGAAGCGTGCTCGATGCGGCACTCGCCGCCCCGGCGGTCCGTGTCGAAGGGTTCCTTGACGATTGTGAGGCGCTCCACGGCACAGCCGTCGACGGTGTCCCCGTCCTCGGCGGGGAGGCCTGGCTTGCCGAGCGGGGCGGCGACGCGCTTCGCATCGCGCTTGCGGTCGGCGACAACCGCGCCCGCGAGCGGCTCGCAGAGAGGTTGCGTCGGCTTGGGGTCGCCACAGCGACGATCGTTCATCCGACGGCCTACGTTTCGCCGCGTGCGTCCGTGGAACCTGGCTGCGTGATCCTTGCCGGGGCGGTGGTCGGGCCGGGCGTGAGCCTGGGGGAGGGCTCCGTTGTCAACACGGCGGCGACCGTTGACCACGACGCGACGATTGGACGGTTTGTGCACGTCGCCCCGGGCAGCCACCTCGCCGGGGCGGTGCGCTTGGGAGACAGGGTCCGCGTCGGCCTTGGCGCGTCCATTGCGCAGGGGATCGCCATCGGAGAGGACGCAGTGCTCGGCGCGGGGGCGGTGGTGCTCGCGGCCCTTCCAGCAGGTGTCGTCGCCGTCGGGGTCCCCGCAGAAATCGTTGGAGGATCCTGTGAGTGAGGCTGCTAAGGGAACCGGAGGACACGCGATCCCGCTGGCGTGTCCGGAGCTACGCCCTGAGGATCGCGCCGCCGTGCTCCAGGTGCTTCGCGGCACCCAGCTGGCTCTGGGGCCGGCGACGCGGCGCTTCGAGGAGCGGTTCGCCGACGCGGTGGGAAGGACGCACGCGGTGGCCGTGTGCAGCGGGACCGCCGCGCTGCATCTGATCGTTCGGGCGCTTAGGATCGGCAGCGGCGACGAGGTGATCACGTCGCCGTTCAGCTTCATCGCCTCCGCCAACTGCATCCTCTACGAGCAGGCCCGCCCGGTGTTCGTCGACATCGAGGGCGACGGATGGACGATCGACCCCGCTCGCGTGGTCGAGGCGATCACCCCGCGAACCAAGGCGATCCTCGCGGTCGACGTGTTCGGGCAGCCGGCGGACTGGGCGGCGCTCGAGGACATCGCGGCACGGCAGCGCCTCATCCTGATCGAGGACAGCGCCGAGGCCCTCGGCTCGTCCCTGGGCGGGCGCCGCTGCGGCTCGTTTGGGGCGGCGGCGGCGTTCGGCTTCTACCCCAACAAGCAGATCACCACCGGAGAGGGGGGGATGGTGGTCACCGACGACAACGAGCTCGCCGCCCGCTGTCGCAGCATGGCCAACCAGGGGCGTGGGGACGGCGGAAACTGGCTTGACCACGTGCGCGTTGGATTCAACTACCGGATGAGCGAGATGACGGCGGCGCTCGGTAGCTCGCAGCTGGAGCGGCTCCAGGAGATCGTGGCCCGGCGGGAGGCCGTGGCGTCGTGGTATGCCGAGGAGCTCATGGGCTGCGACGAGCTGGTGCTGCCGCGCTCGCGACCGGGGGCGCACGTCTCTTGGTTCGTCTACGTGGTTCGCCTCGCCCCCCCCGCGGACCGTGCCCGGCGCGATCGTCTTCTGGACGGGCTCCGCGACGCGGGCATCGGGTGTCGTGACTACTTCGCGCCGCTTCACCTGCAGCCGGTGTACCGCGACGCGGTGGGGGGCAAGGTGGGAGACTTCCCGATCTGCGAGGCGGTCGCCGCCGGGACGATGGCCCTGCCGTTCTACCACGCCCTGTCGCGGGCCGACGTGGCGCGCGTGTGCGAGGTGCTTCGAAGACTCCTGAGGACAACGCGATGAGCATCAGCCGGACGGCGTTGCGGCGTCGGCTTCCGTTCCTCGGCGCGGACCTGTTCGTCCTCGCAGCATCGGTGCTCGTGTCCTATCTCCTCCGGTTCGACGGCCGCGTGCCGACGTTGCAGCAGGCGACCATGTGGTGGGTGGTCGCGCTGTCGATCGCGGTCAAGATCCCGGTGTTTGCGGTGTTTCGCATGTACCGCTTCAGCTGGCGCCACGTGGGGGTGCGCGAGCTCTCCGATACGATCCTCGCCTGTGTGACCGGCTCAGCGGCGCTGACCGCGCTCCTCTTTCTGCTGCGGCAGTGGCCGCCCGTGGTTGGGGTGTCGCGCTCCGTTCTCGGGGTCGACTTCGCGTTGACGCTCATCGGGATCGGGGGGGTGCGGCTGTCCAAGCGACTTGTCCGGCTGGCGGCACGGCGCGCCAAGGCACAGCAGGGAAAGCGAACCCTGATCGTGGGAGCCGGAGAGGCGGGGACTGAGCTGGCGCGGGCCATCCAGGAGGAGGAAGGCGGCCGCTACGCTCCGGTAGGATTCGTTGACGACGACCCGGCGAAGCGCGGCTTGGTCATTCGCGGTCTGCGCGTTCTCGGCCCTCGCGAGCGACTGCACGAGCTGATCCAAGAACACGATGTCTCTTCGGTGATCATCGCGATGCCGTCCGCGGCCGGGGGCACCGTTCCCGAGACGGTGGAACGCGTCCGGCGGGCCGGCGTCGCGGAGATCCGCATCGTCCCCTCCCTCAGCCAGCTGTACTCCGGTGAGGTTCGCGTGTCCGAGCTGCGAGACGTTGTCCCGGAGGACCTGTTGCATCGTTCGCCGGTGGAAATCACTCCCTCGGAGCTCACGCAGTTCCTCGGCGGCAAGGTGGTGCTGGTCACCGGCGCGGCGGGCTCCATTGGCTCGGAGATCTGCCGTCAGATTCTGCGCTTCGGCGCCGCGGTGTTGATTGCCCTCGACAACAACGAGAGCGCGCTGTTCCGTCTGGATCATGACCTCAAGCGCCGTTTCGACCCGCAGCGCGTGCGCGTCGAGGTCGCGGACATCCGTGACCGTCGCCGCATGCTCGAGCTGTTCCGCGCGGCGCGTCCGGAGGTGGTCTACCACGCTGCGGCGTACAAGCACGTGCCGCTGATGGAGGCGTTTCCCGCGGAGGCCGTCAGGACGAACGTCCTTGGCACCGAGGCTGTCCTTGACGCGGCGCGCGGCGCCGGGGTGGGCGTGTTTGTCCTCATCTCGACCGACAAGGCGGTGAACCCCACTTCGGTCATGGGAGCGACCAAGCGGCTTGCCGAACGGATCGTCCGCGAAGTGGGCGCCTTCTCGGAGACGCGCTGCGTCGCCGTGCGCTTCGGCAACGTCCTTGGGAGCCGAGGCAGTGTGGTGCCGACGTTCGTCGAGCAGATCGCACGGGGGGGACCGGTCACCGTGACCCACCCGGACATGTGTCGCTACTTCATGGTCACCTCCGAAGCCGTGCTCCTGGTGTTGCAGGCGTCGGCAATGGGGAAAGGGGGGGAGGTGTTCGTGCTTGACATGGGGGAGCCTGTCCCCATTGTCGAGCTGGCACGCGACCTGATTCGTTGTGCCGGTCTCCGACCAGACCAGGACGTCGCCATCGTGTACACCGGGACACGACCCGGGGAGAAGCTTCGCGAGGAGCTTCTGACCGCCGAGGAAGGGATCGACGCCACGGCGCACCGTCGCGTGTTCGTCGCTCGGCTGTCCGCAGCAGGAGAGGCCGGAGAGCTTCGCAAGGTGCTCGACAGGCTCAAGGAGGCCTGCGCCGCGGGCGACGCTCTGCGGATCGTGGAGCTTCTCGCGGACGCGCTTCCGAGCTACCGCGCGGGCGACTGATCATCCGCTGCCCTCCCTGATCACAGCGCGCCACGCGGTTGACGCGCGCGGCGAGTGGGATATCATGGGAAGTTCTTTCCACGACGGTGATTCAGCCGCCGTCGGGAGGTCGCTTCCGGCGGGGCAACAGGAAGGAGTCGACAGGGTGAGCGCCGCGTTTGACTACGTTCGGGTGGATTCGGTCGCCGAGGCGACGAAGCGTCTCGGCGCGTCCGCGGAAGACGCCGCAGTGCTCGCAGGGGGAACCGACCTTCTCGTCGAGCTTCGGAACCGGACACGATCCCCGTCGTTGCTCGTTGACGTGAAGCGAATCCCAGAGCTTCGCCGGCTCGAGGGCGACGATCGGCAGGGCCTCCTCATCGGGGCGGCTGTGCCGCTCAACACGGTGGCCGAGGACGGGCGGCTGCAAAGAAGCTACCGTGCGTTGGCCGAGGCGGCGGCAAGCATCGGGACCTACCAGATTCGAAGCCGCGCTACCGTGGCCGGGAACCTGGCCAACGCATCTCCGGCGGCAGACACGGCGCCTCCCTTGTGCGTTCTCGGTGCCGAACTGGAGATCGCGGGGCCCACGGCGACTCGCTCCCTGCCGGTGGGGGAGCTGTTCGTGGGCGTCAAGCGCACCGCTCTTAGGCCCGGTGAGTTGATCACCGCGGTGCGCCTTCCGCCGGCCGCAGCGGGGCTTCGAAGCGCGTTCGTGAAGCAGCAGCGGATCCGAGGCCACGACCTGGCGATCGTCAACGTGGCCGGTGCCATCGATCGTGCAAGCGGCCGCCTTCGCGTTGCCATCGGCAGCTGTGCGCCGACGCCTGTGGTGCTTCCGACGCTCGAGCATCCGATGCAGGGCGAGGTGGATGTCGATGTGCTGGCCCGGGAGATCAACGAGCTGGCGCAGGCTGCGGTTGCACCGATCAGCGACCTGCGAGGCTCGGCGGCGTACCGGCGGCGCCTGATCCCGGTGCTGCTGCGGCGGCTGCTCGGTCGCCTGTTCGCGGAGGAGGAGGGCGCGGATGCAACGGATTGAGCTGACGGTCAACGGCGTTCGCGAGCGTCTCGACGTGGCGGACGACACCACCTTGCTGCAGCTTCTGCGGGAGCGGCTTTCGCTTCTCGGCGCCAAGGAGGGGTGTGGCGTCGGCGAGTGTGGAGCGTGCACGGTGCTGCTCGATGGGCGGCCGGTCGCCTCTTGTCTTGTGCTCGCGGCGGAGGCCGACGGCTGCGATGTGCGAACGGTCGAGGGTGAGGCGGACGGCGAGCGTCTCTCGGCGCTGCAGCGCGCGTTCGCCGAGCACGGTGCGATCCAATGCGGGTTCTGCACCCCCGGGATGATCATGTCGGCACGTGGCCTTCTGTTGCGTGAGCCGTCGCCGACCGACGAGCAGATCGTGGAGGCGATCTCGGGGAACTTGTGCCGATGCACCGGATACGAAGCGATCATCCACGCGATCCGGGCCGCCGCGGAGGAGGAGGCACGATGAGTCCGTCCGCCGATCCTCATCGTTATGTGGGCACGTCGATCCAACGGATCGATGCCGTGGAGAAGGCCACCGGCGCGGCGCGGTTCGTTCACGATATGGCTGTGCCGGGGATGCTGCACGCCGCGACCTTGACGTCGCCGCACGCAGCTGCGCGCATTGCTGAGATCAACGTGGACGCGGCACGGGCGGTTCCTGGGGTGCGCGCGGTGCTCACAGGTGTCGATCTGTCGCAGCGTGTCGGTCTCTACCTCCGCGACAAGCCGATCCTCGCTCGTGACGTAGTGCGGTATCAGGGGGAGCCGGTGGCGGCTGTGGCGGCCGACGACCTTGCTGCGGCGCGGACGGCCTGCGAGCGCATCCGCGTGAACTACGAGCCGTTGCCAGCGGTTCTCGATCCCCACGACGCCTTGGGCGATGGCGCGCCGCTGGTGCATCCGGACCTTGCGAGCTACGAGTACATGAGGGAGGTGTTCTCCCCCAAGGCCGGCTCCAACGTGGCTCACCACCAGAAGATCCGCAAGGGCGACACTGACGCGGCGATCGCCGGAGCGCAGCTTGTTGTGCGACGCGAGTTCTACAATCCCCCTGTGCAGCACGTGCCTCTGGAGACACACGCCGTCATCGCGCAGAGCCTGCCTGGGCAGCGGATGGTGGTTCACTCTTCGTGTCAGTCTCCCTACACAGTGCGCCATCTGCTGAGCGTGTGTTTCGGGATCCCTCACGGGGACATCCGCGTTCTGGTCCCCTACGTGGGTGGGGGGTTCGGCGGGAAGGCGGGGCTCCACCTGGAACCGCTCGCCTACTGCCTCTCCCGCGCCGCCCGCGGCCGCCCGGTCAAGCTGGTGGCCACCCGCGAGGAGGAGTTCAACACCCTTCCGTCCCGACAGGGGCTGGCGAGCGACCTCACGCTCGCCGTGACCGAAGAGGGACGAATCGTTGCCCTGAAGGCGATTTACGTCTGGGACTCGGGCGCGTATGCGGACTACGGTGTGAACGTAGGGAGAGCCGCGGCGTACTCCGGCGCGGGGCCCTACGAAGTGCCGAACTGCCACATCGACTCGCTGGTCGTTTATACCAATAAGGTCTTCGGAACGGCCTATCGGGGGTTCGGGCACCTCGAGGTGCTGTGGGGGATCGAGCGGCTGATCGACATCGCGGCGCGAGAGGCGGGCCTGGATCCGTTGGAGTTCCGCAGGAGGAACCTCCTTCGCGAGGGGGCGACGACGATCACCGGGGAGACGTTCACCGCGGGACACGGTGACCCTGAAGGGTGTCTGAGGGCCGCGGCCGAGGGGATCGAGTGGGACGCCGCCGAGGCAGCTTCGCCCGTGCCGCGTGGGAAGGCGCGTGGCCGGGGGATCGCCATGCTGCACAAGGCACCGGCGATGCCCACCAACACCTCGTGCGCGGCGATCATCAAGCTCGACGAGGACGGGGCCGCCGATGTGCTCATCTCCGGTGTGGACTACGGCCAGGGGACCTACACCACGCTCCGGCAGATCGCTGCCGACGAGCTGCGCCTGCCGATCGAGCGAGTTCGCATCACCTGGGATTGCGATACAGCGAGCATGCCCTACGACTGGCAGACCGTGGCCAGCCGGTTCGCGTTCATGGGCGGCAACGCAGTGATCGAGGCCGCCTCGGACTGCCTTCAACAGCTGCGGGAAACGGCGGGCGGCGTCTTTGGCGTCGAAGCAGAAGATGTCGTGTGCGAGAGCGGTACGGTCTATCCCTCGGGCCATCCCGATCGGGCGATCCCCTACGAGCGGTTCGCCCTTGGGTACATGCACGAAGACGGGCACAGCGTCGGGGGACCGATCATCGGGCGGGGACGATACATCGCCAAGGGGCTGACACATCTCGACCGAGACACCGGGCAGGGGAGGCCGGCGCTGTTCTGGACGTACGGCGCTCACGCGGTCGAGGTCGAGGTTGATCTGGAAACGGGAGACGTGGAGGTGCTGCGCATCGCAACGGCGCTCGACGCCGGCAAGGTGTTGAACCCGAAGCTCTGCGAAGGACAGGTGGCCGGCGGCGTCATCCAGGGGCTCGGATCGGCGCTTCTGGAGGGGTTCCGCTTCGACGACCACGGGCGGCTGCTGAACCCTTCGTTTGTTGACTACAAGATCCCCACAGCGAAGGACATCCCCCGCGAGATGCGCCGCACGTTCCTTGAGACCCCGCAACCCGGGGGGCCGTACGGGGCGCGCGGCATTGCGGAGCACCCGATGGTCTCTGTTCCTTCGGCCATCGGGAACGCGCTCTACGATGCGCTGGGCGTGGACTACTTCGTTTTGCCCCTCACCGGGGAGCGTGTCCTGCAAGGAATCCTCGACCAAGGGGGATCGCAGTGAAGCGGGTGTTTGTCCACGCGGACCGCTACGCCGACTCGGTGCTGCTGATGGAGGCGTCGCGGGACGCGCAGCGCCTGCCGGGAGTGGCTGACGCCGTAGTGGTCATGGGGACCCCGGCCAACGTCGAGCGTCTCCGTGCCCTCGGATACGACGCACCGGGCGTTGACAAGGCCTCGGCCAACGATCTGATCGTGGCGCTCGACGCCGAAGGCCCATCGGAGATCGAGCAGGCGCGCGCCCGGATCGAGGAGGTGTTCGCACGCCGCGGCGATCGGGAGTCGCCTACGGCGTCCTTCCCGGTGCGCACCCTGTCCCGGGGACTCGAGCGGCTCCCCGGGGCGAACCTTGCGGTGATCTCGGTCCCCGGGCGCTACGCCGCCCGCGAGGCGCGACGGGCGCTGCACCGCGGGCTCCACGTCCTCATGTTCTCGGACAACGTGACGATCGAGGAGGAGATCGCCCTCAAGGATGAGGCGCTCACGCGAGGCCTTCTGATGATGGGACCCGACTGCGGGACCGCGATCCTCGCCGGCGTTCCCGTAGGATTCGCCAACGTTGTGGCGCGGGGAACGATCGGGATCGTCGGGGCTTCGGGGACCGGCATCCAGGAGATCTCGTGCGCCGTTGACCGGCTCGGTGGCGGGATCTCGCACGCGATCGGGACCGGGGGAAGAGACCTCGACGAGCGCGTGGGAGGGAAGATGAGCGTCTCTGGGATCGCTGCGCTGGCAGAGGATCCGTTGACAGAGGCGCTGGTGGTTGTCTCCAAGCGGCCTTCCCCCAAGGTCGCAGACCGGGTGCTGGCGGCGCTCGTGGAGGCGGCAAAGCCCGCAGTCGCCTGCTTCCTTGGCGGCGACGGCGAGGTGACCGCGGAAGAAGGATCGGTTCCGGTGGTGGGGACGCTTGCCCGGACCGCCGTGGAGGCGTGCCGGCTGGCGGGCCTCACGGTGCCGCCGGGCGCGCTCCAGGAGGACCCGTCCCGCCTTCGCGCCTGGGTCTGCGAGGATGCTGCGTGTCTCGGTGCCGCGCAGCGGTGCGGTCGCGGGCTGTTCGCCGGCGGCTCGCTCTGTCAGGAGGCGGCGATGGTGCTCGCGCGAGAAGGATTGGAGGTCTCGGCGAACGTGGGCGCGGACGGGGTGCAACGGGTGTCGCCGGACGCGTCCCCGTCGGGGAACGTGCTGTGGGATCTTGGGGACGACGGATTCACTCTGGGACGTCCGCACCCGATGATCGAGCCGGCGCTGCGCGACGAACAGGTCGCGCAGGCCGTTGACGACACCTCCGTGGGGGTGCTGCTGCTGGACGTTGTGATCGGGTACGGATCCCATGAGGATCCTGCGGGCAGCCTTGCGAATGCCGTGCGCGAAGCGCGATCCCGCTGTTCGGCACGCGGTGAAGGACTGGCTGTAGTGGCGTCTGTCACCGGGACGGAGCGGGATCCCCAGCGACGTTCGGCCCAGGTGGAGACGCTGGCGGCAGCGGGGGTGCGCGTGCTGCCGAGCAACGCGGCGGCGGCGGCCTACGCCGCGATGCTTCTGCGGCGGCTGTCGCATTAGGGAGGTGGCGATGGCGAAGGATCGGGGCCGGATCGGAGCGCTTCTCGACGGAGGCCTGAAGGCGATCAACGTGGGGCTGCCGCTGTTTGTGCCCGGCCTTGCCGCCGGGGGCGCCGACGTGGTCCACGTGGACTGGAGGCCCCCGGCTGGCGGGGACCCCGCGCTGCTCGAAGCGCTCGACGGTCTCCGCGGCCGCGGAGCGGAAGCCGCGGCGTGGAAAGAGCCGATCGCCGGGGCAAACCGCGAGGCGATGGCGCGACTGCTCGCAGCGCGGCCGACGCTCGTGGGGATCGGTGTTGCCATCGATGTTGTGCCCGGGATGACAAGCAGGACCCTGCTCCACGCCGGCCCCCCGGTGACGTGGGCACGGATGTGCGGGCCGATGCGTGGTGCGGTCATCGGCGGTCTGCTCTACGAGGGCCTCGCGAAGACGCCCGAAGAAGCGGAAGCTCTCGCCGCCTCGGGCGAGGTCTCACTGGCGCCGTGCCACCACCACAACGCCGTGGGACCCATGGCCGGCGTTCTCACCGCCTCGATGCCGGTGTGGATTGTAGAGAACACCGCTCACGGAAACCGCGCGTTCTGCACCCTGAACGAAGGGCTGGGGGCGGTCCTCCGGTACGGCGCCTACGGGACGGAGGTGATCGCGCATCTCGAGTGGATGCGGGACGCTCTTGTCCCGATCCTTTCCGCGGCGCTCGAGCGCCACGGCCCGATCGATCTCCGCCGCTGGTTGGCCAACGCGCTGCATATGGGAGACGAAGGCCACAACAGGAATCGCGCGGCGACGTCGCTTCTGGTCCGCGATCTCGCGGGCCACATCGCGTCGCTTGCAGCGGATCGTGACGAGATCGGCCGTGTCTTCGCGTTTCTCCGCGAGAACGACCACTTCGCCCTCAACCTGACGATGCCTGCCGCGAAGTGTGCCCTCGACGCGGCGGCGGGCGTGGAGGCGAGCTCGCTTGTGACGACGATGAGCCGTAACGGGACGGAGTTTGGGATCAGGGTATCCGGGCTGGGAGACCGCTGGTTCACCGCCCCGGCGCCGCGCGTCGACGGGCTGTACCTCCCGGGGTTCTCCGAGGAGGACGCGGCGCCGGACATCGGCGACTCGGCGATCACCGAGACCGCGGGGTACGGGGGCTTCGCCATGGCGGCGGCGCCGGCGATCGTTCGCTTTGTCGGCGGCAGCGCGCGTCGCGCCCTTGAACTCACGGAGAGGATGTACGAGATCACTCTTGCAGAGCACGACGCCTACCAAGTTCCCGCCCTCGACTTCCGCGGCACCCCCGTGGGGATCGATGTGCTGGCCGTCGCCGACACGGGAATCGTACCGGTGATCAACACCGGGATCGCACACCGTGAGCCGGGGATCGGCATGGTCGGCGCCGGACTGGTCACCCCGCCGATCTCCTGCTTCCTCGACGCGGCGCGGGCCCTTGCCGGCGCCCTCGAAGGTTCGGACTAGAGGAGGACACGATGCGCTTCATCGATCTGACGATCCCTCTCGGGATTGCGACACCGCCGTGGCCGACCTATGAGCCGCTGCAGGTGAAGTACTTCAAGCGACTGGCGCCCAACGGAGCGAACGGCCAGCTCGTCACCCACTCCAACCATGTGGGCACCCACCTGGATGGCGAGATCCACTTCCACACGCCGGGCAAGGATATCGCCATGCTTGACTTCGACTTCCTCGTCCACGAAGGCGTTGTCGTCGATCTGTCCGATGTCTGTGGGGACTACGATATCTACACCTCGGCGATGGTCGAGGATCGGGTAGAGGTGAGAGACGGCGACATCCTCATCCTTCACACCGGATACCACCACTTCGGGTGGGACCAGCCGACCGCGGACGAGGTCCGCTACATGGTCAAGCATCCGGGCCCCGATCGGGAGTTCGCCCTCTGGTGCCGCAAGAAGAAGATCCGGTGGATCGGGGTGGACTGCGGGAGCGCCGACCATCCGATGAACACCATCATCCGCGACTGGATGCCGCGGCAGGCGAGGGAGGCGGACGCCCACTTCCGTAAGAGCTACGGCGAGCCGCTTGCCGAGCGGTTCGACGACTCCAAGTATCAGCTGATGCACCTCGAGCTGTTCAACCACGGGATCATCCACGCCGAGTGTCTCGGCGGCGACATCGACCTGTTGCTGAACCAACGAGTCACGGTTGGCTGCTTTCCCTGGCGGTTCGTGGATGGCGAGAGCTCCATTGCCCGCATTGTGGCCATTGTCGACGACGAGCGCTACGACGCCATGATGAGGACCAAGGCGGGCTGCGAGCTGACGCGCTTCGGCGACATCGCGGGGGCGAGAAACCCCGCGCTGCACGATGCGGCACGAGGTTGACCTGTGCGTTCCCCACGGACGTGCGCAGAGATCGCGGCAGCACGCATCGGTGGGGACGTGCAGGACGATCTTGCTGTGGGGCCGCGGCAGGGGCGGGTGATCTCGCGGTTTCGCTACGGGGTCAACCTGCTGCTCGACGGTGCCGGCGGACGATGGATGACGGTACAGCACCCCTGCGTGGGGCTCCATCCCTGGGCGATCGAAACGCCTGCGGGAGTCCCTGAGACGGCCGAAGGGGAGGCGGTACAGTGGGACGGCACGACGCTTCGCTTCGGGGGAACACACATCCGGGTCGCGACGGCTGTCCGGGTTGATCTGTGGGTCCCTGTCTATGACGCGACGGCCTACGGGCGCGCCCATGAGCGGTGGCAGCGGCTCGCGCGTGTGGCGTCGGCAGTAACGTCCGCCGCGCGGCAGGATCCGTTGCACGAAGGGATCGGTGACATCCTGCGTGCGTGGCACGCGTCCGGTCGTGGACGGCTCCTCTGCGGCCTCATCGGGCGGGGGCAGGGGGCGACGCCGTACGGCGACGATGTCCTGACCGGAATGCTGGCCGGGCTCTGGGCGCTCTCGCGTGTTCTGCCCGCCGCGACGCGGCAGCTGGTGCGGCTGCGGTCGCAGACGTGTTGTCCGGCGGCGCTCGTGGCTACGACGCGCCCGTCCGCGCAGACGCTGCGCGCCGCAGGGGCGGGACGCGTCTGCGAAGCGCTGCGCACGCTTCTCTGCGGGCTGTCGTCCGCCGATCCGGCGGCAAGCGGCGAGGCGGCGTACCGCCGGGTGGCGGAGCTAGGGTGCTCCTCGGGGGCTGGCCTGCTGACGGGCTTGGGCCACATCTTGTGGACGACCCCGCGGTGGATGACGGAGTGCCGGTAGCCCGAGGAACCGGAGCGCTGGTTCGCGCCTTTCGAAGGCGCCGCCGGGATTGGCAAGAATCTGCGATTGGCCTATGCTGCTACGGGGTGATGCGAATATGAAACGCACGCGATGGCTTGGGGCGGGGTGCGCGCTTGTGTCGTCGCTTCTTCTCGCGGGCTGCTTCCTGCTGGTGAACCAGCCGCCAGCCGCGGTTTTCACTGCCGCGCCCACAACAGGAGCGGCGCCGTTGGGGGTGTCGTTCGACGCCGGATCGTCGAGCGACGCCGATGGAACGATCGTCTCCTACGCGTGGACGTTCGGTGATGGGTCGAACGCTGTTGGGCCCACGGCGATCCACGTCTACACGACCGCCGGGACGTTCATCGCCGTGCTCACGATCATCGACGACGACGGGGCGATGTCCACGGCGTCTCGGCAGATCGTTGTCAGCGCTCCGGAGAACGAGCCCCCGACGGCGACGTTCTCCGCAACGCCGATGACGGGCCCGGCGCCGCTGACCGTGGCGTTCGATGCGTCGGCGACGGACGACCCGGACGGCACGATCGCCTCCTTCGACTGGGCGACGGGCGACGGGTCGACGCTCTCGGGGGTGGCGCCGGTGTACACATACACCGCTCCGGGCACCTATGCGGTGGTGCTGACCGTTGAGGACGACCGGGGAGCCCCGGCGATCGCCACGCGGACCATCCAGGTGACGGCGCCGGGAAACCAGCTGCCGGTAGCGAGCTTCACCGCCGATCCCACCTTCTCCCTCGGGCCGCCGTTGACCGTCAACTTCGACGCCACGGGGTCCCATGATCCTGACGGGGCGATCATCGACTACCTGTGGAACTTCGGCGATGGCGACACCGGGGTGGGCGCGACCGCCGTGCACACGTACACGGAGACCGGCACCTTCACCGTTGTTTTCACGGTGATCGACGACGACGGAGTGCCTGCCTCGGCAACGACGACGATCCAGGTGGGTATCTTCCTCCTGTTGCCCTTGCAGCCGTTGTTCCCGTAGGCCGGCGGTTGCCGCGCCGCGCTGCCGCTAGGAGCGGTGTTCGAGCTTCCGTTCGAGGGCGCGGTCGACGCAGCGGGGGACAAACGAGGTCACGTCGCCGCCGTACATCTTGACCTCGCACACCACAGACGAGGAGAGGAAGCTGTAGTCTCCTGCGGTCATCAGGAAGACGGTTTCGATGTCCTGGGCGAGATCGCGGTTCATCAGGGCCATCTGGAACTCGTAATCGAAGTCCGAGTTGGCTCGCAGGCCACGCACAACGACGCGGGCGCCGTGGGCGCGTGCGGCGTCGATCAGAAGGGTGTCGTAGCGGACGACCTCAACATCGTCGATGCCCTCCTCGGCCAACGCCTCGCGGACCACCTCGACCCGCTCGTTGGCGTCGAACAGCGGCTGCTTGTGCGGATGATCCACGACGGCAACGATGAGTCGGGTGAACAGCCGGCGGGCACGGCGTACGATGTCGACGTGGCCAAAGGTAATCGGGTCAAACGTTCCGGGATAGATCGCTACACGATGGTCCGTTGGCGTCACGTCGGTGAGGATTCTAGTCCTCCGGTTCCGTGGGGGCAACGCCGATCACGGGTGCCGACGCTCGGGGCCGATCTCCGCGGAGTACACGCTCTCCGGCAGGATGTAGCTCTCGATCGCTGCAGCAACGTCCTCCGGGCTCACCTCGTCGAGGCGAGCCAGGGCGCTCTCGGGCGAGAGGATCTCTCGGCGGAGGACGACACTTGACCCCAGGCGGGCCATCCGATGGCTGTTGCTCTCCAGCCCGAGCACGACCTGTCCGCGGAGCTTCGCTTTGGCGCGACGGATCTCCTCGCTGGTGACACCGGCCGAGCGGACCGCCTCGAGTTCTTCGGCGATCAGCCGCCGCACGATCGCGGCGTTCTCGACCGAGACCCCTGCATAGAACGTCCACACGCCTGTGTCGCTGAACTGGGTGACGCCGCTGGACACCGCGTAGGCCAGACCGCGCTCCTCGCGAACCGACTGGAACAACCTCGAGCTTGCGCCGTCGCCGAGGATCGAGTTCAGGATGTGCAGCGCAAAGCGATCCGCGGCGCTCGCCGGCGGGGCGGGGAATGCGAGGTAGACATGGCTCTGCTCGCTCGGACGACGGTGGAAGCGATGCCCCACAGTCCGGCTCGCCGGCGGGGCGCACGCGGCCTCGGTGCCGGGGCGAAGCTTGGCCACCCGATGGTCCAGGCCGTCGATGATCGCCGTGATGTCCGTGCGTCCGCAGACCACGAGAACCGCGTTGGCGGCGGTGTACTCCTCCTCGTGGCGCCTCGCGATCGTCGCCGTGGTTAGCCCATCGACGGTCTCCCGCGTACCGAGCACCGAACGTCCCAGCGGATGAGGGGGATCCCAGATCTCTTGGGCGAACAGCTCGTAGGCGCACTGCTCGGGATCGTCGTCACGGCTGCGGATCTCCTCAAGGAGCACTCCGCGCTCTCTCTCCAGATCGTGCTCGTTGAGCCGCGGCCTCAGCACCACGTCCGCGAGGACGTCGAGGACGGTCGCCAGGCTCTCCGCTGGAGCCTCGGCGTAGACGAGCGTGGACTCCTTGCCCGTGGCGGCGTTGATGTGGCCGCCGACGTCCTCGATCTCGCAGCTGATCTGCTGAGCCGATCTGGAGGTCGTTCCCTTGAACAGCAGATGCTCGATGGCGTGTGCCATGCCCGAGGCGTTGTCGGGATCCCGACGACTGCCGCCGCGAATCCAGATTCCGGCGCTCACCGACCGGGACGTAGGGACCTCCTCGACCAACACCTGCAGCCCGCAGGCGAGGGTGGCCGAGGAGGTCCCCGGATACAGGGAGTGGACTACCACCGGTCGTCGAACGAGGCGTCCTCCTCCGGCTTCTCGGGGGCGGCTTCAGGGGCTTCTTCCAGCGGCGCCTCTTCCGCTGCCTTCTTCTCGAGGACGCGGCGCAGCTTGTAGCGGCCTCGATCGTCGATGCGGAGCACCTCCACCTTCACCTGATCGCCGGAGCGCACCACGTCCTCCACCCGGCGGACGTACTCGTCCGACAGCTCGGAGATGTGGATCAGCCCTGTGACCGAGGGGGTCAGCTCGACGAACGCGCCGTAGTCGGTGGTGTTGGTGACGACGCCCTCAAGGACATCGCCCTCGTGAACCTCCTTCTCGGGTGCTGCCTGCGGCTTGGGCTTGGAGCCCCCACGCCGCCGGTCACCGCCTCGTCGGTCGCCGCGGGACGACGGCCGCGGCTTCTCGCCGCTCGGTGCGCCGCCTTCGCCATCGATTCTGCGAAGGTCAGGACGGCCCATCTTGTCCTCGCCGATGACCTCGATCGTGATCTCGTCGCCTTCACTCACCACGTCGCGAACGTTGTCGACGAACCCCTCGGCGAGGTTGGAGACGTGGACAAGTCCTTCCGTGCCGTTGCCCAGATCGACGAACGCACCGAAGTCCACAAGCCGCGTGACGTGCGTCTTCATGACGGTTCCGACCTCGAGCTCGGCGGTCATGTCCTCGATCCATCTTCGGGCCGCGGCCGCGGACTCCTGGTCGGATCCGGCGATCCGCACGGTCCCGTCGTCCTCGATGTCGATCTCCGCGCCGGTCTCCTCGATGATCGCGCGGATCGTCCGTCCGCCTGGACCGATGACAAGCCCGATCTTCTCCACAGGGATCGAGATCGTCTCAAGCTTCGGGGCGAACGGAGACAGCTCGGCACGCGGCGCGGCGATCGTTGCCTGCATCGCGTCGAGGATCGTCATGCGCGCCCGCCGCGCCTGTTCCAGCGCTTGCTGAAGGGTCTCGCGTGTGATGCCGCCTACCTTCACGTCCAACTGGAAGCCGGTCACGCCCTCGCGGGTGCCGACGACCTTGAAGTCCATGTCGCCGTAGTGATCCTCGGCGCCCTGGATGTCGGTCAGCACGATTCGCTTCCCGGTCTGACTGTCCTGGATGAGGCCCATTGCGATGCCGGCCACGGGCTTGGCGATCGGCACGGCGGCGTCCATCATCGCCAGCGATGCGCTGCAGACCGTTGCCATGGACGAGGACCCGTTGGACTCCAGAATCTCCGAGACGATGCGAATCACGTACGGGAACTCCTCCTCCGAGGGCAGCACGCTCAGAAGGGAGTTCTCAGCCAGGTAGCCGTGGCCGATGGAGCGGCGGTTGGGCGATCCGATCCGCCGCACCTCGCCCACCGAGAACGGCGGGAAGTTGTAGTGAAGCATGAAGCGCTTGCGCCCTTCTTTCATCATCTGGTCGATGATCTGCTCGTCGCTACGGGTCGCTCCCAGGGTCGCAATCCCGAGACTCTGGGTCTCGCCACGGACGAACAGCGCGGATCCGTGCGCACGGGGCAGCACGCCGACCTCACAGGAGAGCGCTCGCAGATCCTCCGGTCGACGGCCGTCGATGCGGACGCCGCGTTCGATGATGCCCTCGCGCATGAACGACTTGTAGATGTCTTCGAACAGCCCGCGGACGGTCGACTCGAGCTCCGCTGCCGCCTCGGGCTCCGTGCCTTCGGGCACGAGCGCTGTCAGGGCGCGTTCGCGCAGTTCGTCGAGGTAGTCCCCGCGCTCGGCCTTGGATGGGAGTTCGTAGAGCGCCGGGAGCTCGGGCCACATCATCGCGCGAAGCTCCGCGTGAAGGTGGGGATCGGATTCCGCCGGGGGTTCGAACGGCTTCCGCTCCACGGCCATCCGTCCGATGAACCTCTCCTGTAAGGCGATCAGCTCCTGGATCACCCGATGAGCTTCGCCAATGGCGGCCACAACGTCCGACTCGGGGACCTCGTCCAACATGCCTTCCACCATGGTCACCGTGTCGCGTGTGCCGGCGACGGTGATGTCAACACCGTTGCTCTCCAATGCTTCGGCACCGGGGTTGGGGACAAGTTGCCCGTCCTCGCGGGCCACCTTGGCGGCGGCAATCGGTCCGGAGAACGGGGCTCCGGAGAGCATGAGCGCTGCCGATGCGCCGAGGATCGCGGGGATCGTCGGCGGGCAATCGGGCTCCGCCGAGAGTACGGTGGCGACGATCTGCACCTCGTCGTCATAGCCCTTGGGAAACAGCGGACGGATCGGGCGGTCGATCAGCCGGGCGCTCAACACCGCCGTGTCGCTCGGTCGCCCCTCCCGCTTGAAGAAGCCGCCGGGAATCTTGCCGCTTGCGTAAAAGCGCTCCTCGTAGTCGACGCGGAGCGGGAAGTAGTCGAGTTTGTTCTCATTCTCCTTGGTGCAGACCGTCACCAGGACTCGCGTGTCACCGTACGACGCGAGAACGGCGCCGTCCGCCTGCTTGGCAAGGCGGCCCGTCTCGAGCGAAACCTCCTTGTCACGGAGGGACATGCTTTCGCGAACTACCATAGGTTCTAGACTCCTCGTATGCCGAGCTTGCTGATCAGTTCCCTGTAGGCGGTGAGGTCGCACCTTCTGACGTACTTCAGAAGCCGTCGGCGAAGCCCGACCATCTTGCGCAACCCCCGCTGAGAACTGAAGTCCTTCTTGTGGACCGCAAGGTGCTCTGTCAACTCACGAATCCGCTCGGTGAGCAAGGCGATTTGAACGGCGGCGGATCCGGTGTCGCTTTCGTTGTTTCCGAACTGGTTGATGATCTCCGTCTTCTTCTCTGGGGAAAGCCCCATGTCTCCTCCTTGACGCCCGATCCCGAGGCGAGGCTTCGCCTTCGTCCCAGGATGGGCCGACTAGTGGTCGAGTCGTTGCGCGCGTCGGCTGGTCTCTTGCTTCACTGCACCCTCGTCGATTGTCAGAAGCTCGCCGTCCCGCATGACCCATTGTCCATCGATGATGACGTCCGCTACGTTCTGTGGCTGGACAGCGTATGCCATGGACGATGCCGGATCACGCACCGGCAGCGTGTGCACGCGGTCGAGGTCCACGAGCACGATGTCCGCTCGATCTCCCGCAGCCAGGGTTCCCGTCGGCGTGCCCAGCGCACGGCCTCCGTTGACCGTGGCCATCGTCATCGCCTGATCCGCGGTGAGCGCTGTAGCGTCCTTGGACGTCAGCTTCCCCAGCATGAGCGCCATCCGCATCTCGCGGGCGAGATCGAGGTTGTTGTTCGACGCCGCACCGTCAGTCCCCAGGGCGACAGCAACTCCTTCTCGCAGCATGTCGACGACAGGGGCAACGCCGCTGGCGAGCTTGGCGTTGCTGCTTGGACAGTGCACCACAGCGACCCTGTGCTTCGCTAGGACCTGGATGTCCTCTCTGCTCAGATGGACGCAGTGCGCGGCGATGGTCGCCCCGGCGAAGACCCCGAAGCGGGAGAGGGAACATGCCGGGCTCTCCTTGTGCGTCCGCGTCCAGTCATCGACCTCCTTCTTCGTTTCGGCAAGGTGTGTATGGATGGGCACATTATACCGCTCGCGGAGCCTCACCGCCGCCCGCCATACATCCTCGCCGCAGGTGAACGGTGCATGGGGGCAAATCGCTGTCTGGATACGACCTTTCGCCGCATTCTGCCAGCGGTCGATCGTCGCCTCGGTGAGATCGAGTTCGCGGCGGCCATGCTCGTCGAGCCGCTCGGCAACGACACCGTATCCGAGCGTGGCCCGTATCCCCGCTTCCTGCACGGCGCGACCGACGGCGTCCACGTGGAAGTACATGTCGGCGATCTGCGTGGTGCCGCTCCGGATCATCTCGGCAAGGCCGAGGAGCGTCCCCCAGTAGATGTCCTCTTCGGAGAGGCGACGCTCGAGCGGCCAGATGTGGTCCTCTAGCCACACGTCGAGAGGGGCATCGTCCCCGACGCCGCGCAGAAGTGACATCGCAACGTGGGTGTGGCTGTTGACAAGCCCCGGGATCGCGAGCCGGCCGTCACCGTTGACGATCGTGTCTTCGGCATCGGTCGTCGTCTCAACGGCTCCGACGGCGGCGATCGTGTTCCCAACGAACCGGATGTCGGCACGAACCGCCGCGCGAGGGGGGGGCAGCCACACGAGGACGTTGCGAATGACGGTTCCCATGGGTCCGATTCCTCCCCTGCCAACGCCATGAGGGTAGCCGCGGCTGTCGACGGCGGCAACGATGCGGCGGCGTGAGACTTGATCATGTAGTTGAGCTGTGTATGATACGACATAAGGAGAGGAATGAAGATCCTACCGAGCGAGCGGGGACGAGCCGGCGAAGCCGCGGCGTGTGCGTTCCTTCGTGGAAAGGGCTATCGGATCGTGGAGCGAAACTGGAGCTGCCGGTTCGGCGAACTGGACATCGTGGCGCGTGACGGAGACGTCCTTGCGGTGGTCGAGGTGAAGCTTCGCCGAAGCGACAAGTACGGCGGGCCCGAGGCGGCGATCTCGCAGCAGAAGCGGCAGCGGATCGCCGCGGCCACGCGGATGTACCTGGCAGCGTTCGCGTGCGATCTGCCGGTGCGGTTCGACGTGGTCACGCTCTGCAAGGGTCGCATCCACCTGTACCGCGACGCATTTCCCGCGGATCGCTGATGGTCGCACGCTTGGAGAGCGCCGCCGTCGCCGGGATCGACGCGCGGTTGATCGAGGTCCAGTGCGACGTCGCCAACGGGCTTCCGGCGTTTCACATCGTTGGGCTTCCGGAAAAGGAGGTGGTCGAGAGCCGCGAACGGGTACGAAGCGCCATTCGTAACTCGGGGTTCGGCTTCCCGGCGCAGCGCATCACCGCAAACCTTGCGCCGGCGGATCTCAGGAAGGAGGGCGTTGGCTTCGATCTGCCGATGGCGATCGGCATCCTCGTTGCCTCGCGGCAGCTGGTTCTTCCAGAGCTCCGGGCCGTGGTGGTCGGCGAACTCGGCCTGGACGGGGACGTGCGTCCGGTGAGAGGGGCGCTGCCGATCGCCCTCGCCGCCGCAGCAGCGGGGATCGAGACAGTGATTGTGCCCGTTGGCAACGGTGGCGAGGCGGGGCTGGTGGACGGCGTCGCGGCGTTGCCCGTTCGTTCGCTCAGTGAGGCGGTGCGGCTTCTGAGGGGAGAACTCACGATCGCGCCGGTCCGCGTCGATCGCGAGGCGCTGCTGGGCTCGTCGCCGCTTCCTCCCGGCACCGATCTTGCCGATGTGAAGGGGCAGCAGCAGGCGAAACGCGCACTAGAGGTGGCCGCCGCGGGGGGGCACAACATCCTTCTTGTGGGACCGCCTGGAGCAGGGAAGAGCATGCTGGCACGCTGTCTTCCGGGGATCGTGCCGCCGCTGTCCCTTGCCGAAGCGCTCGAGGTCACCCGGATCTACAGCTGCGCCGGACGGCTGGAGGAGGGCGTTCCTCTCTTGCGGCTCCGGCCGTTCCGCGCGCCGCATCACACGATCTCCTACGCCGGGATGGTCGGGGGAGGCCACGGGGTTCCCGGTCCCGGTGAGGTCACCCTTGCCCATCGCGGCGTGCTGTTCCTCGACGAGGTTGCCGAGTTCGATCGGCGGGTACTCGACACGCTGCGACAGCCGTTGGAGGACCGCTCGATTCTCATCTCGCGGGCTGGCGTTTCCGTACGCTACCCGTGCAGCTTCACCCTGGTGGCGGCGATGAATCCCTGCCCCTGCGGCTACCTCGGGGACGTCCACAGGCGATGCACGTGCACGCCGGAGCAGGTCAGGCGGTACCGGCGACGTCTGTCCGGGCCGTTCCTCGACCGCTTGGATATGGTGGTGGAGGTGCCGCGGCTCACGCGCGAGGAGCTCGGGGAGCGCCCCCGGGGGGAGCGATCGGAAGCGGTACGCGCTCGTGTGGCCAGAGCACGGCGGATACAATGGCGTCGTTCGGGAAGCTGCCCGGGAGGTGAATGCAACGCACAGCTGACAAGCGACCGGCTGTCGCGAGCCTGCGTGCTCGATGCGGCGGCACGGCGCCTGCTGGAGCGTGCCATCGACCGTTACGCGTTGAGCGCGAGGGCCTACGTGAGGGTCCTGCGCGTCGCACGAACGATTGCCGATCTCGAGGCGAGTGCGCGGATCGAAGCGCAACACATAGCCGAATCGATCCAGTACCGCTTCTCCGGGGAGCGGTAGTAGCGAGGAGGAGAGAGCATGAAAAGGGCTTGGCCCACGGTTCTGGGGCTGCTGATTGTCGCAGCGGCGACCCTTTCGGTAGCGGCGATCGACTTCCCGATCGAGGTAACCGATGTCGAGGTCTCAGGAAACGCCGAGATCCGGACGCGGACGATTCTCGGCGCGGTCCCGTTTGGCCGCGGCGACGAAGTGGATCGCGACCGCCTGAAGGCGGCATCGGAGGCGATCTACGACCTCGGGTGGTTCAGTGAGGTGACTCCCGAGGCCTACGAGGACGGCAGGGTCGTCTTCCGCGTTGTTGAGCATCCGGTAGTTGAGGCCATCGAGATCACAGGCAACGTGAACGAAGAGGCGCTGGTCATCGGCGGGGTGACCCTCTTCCGTGGGCCGATCGTCTCTTCCGGGAGGATGCGACGGATCCTGCGGCGCAACGATGTGCGCGTGGGGAACGTATTCAACCGGACAGGGCTCGACGCCGCGCTGGAGGAGATCCTGACGGTGTACGAGGATCGCGGCTACGCGTTGATCAACATTCCGCCGGTCGAGGCGGGGCGGGTCGTTCGCATCCACGTGATCGAAGGCCGGGTGAGCGGCCATGAGGTTCGCGGCTTGGCCACGGTGCCCGAGCACGAGGCAAGGGCCCTGATCGAGGTCCCCGATGGAGAAGTCCTGCGGGCGTCGAGCTTCCAGGCGAGCGGCGCCGCCTTCAGCGCCTCGGTCTTCTTCCAGGGGGTCGACGTCGAACTCGCGCCCGGCGATGCAGACGACAGCGTCGTCTTGGTGTGGAATCTTATCGAGCAGGTCGCCCTCGATACCCCGGTGGAGGCGGAGGGGATCGACCTGGTAGGGGCAACGGTCTACCCAGAGCGACTAATCATGGCGAACGTGGGCGATCTCCCGGCGGGACCGATCGACAACTACGCGCTGCTTCATGCGCTCTCGGCGGTTCACGACCTGTACTACCGCAACGGCTATGTCATGGTGCGGTTCGCGAGCGAGGGTGTGGTCAACGGGCGGCTTCAGGTGCGCATCCACGAAGGACGCATCGGCGTTATCGTCCTGGAGGGCAACGACCGCACAAGCGACCGCGTCATCTCCAAGGGGCTGCAGATCCGCCCCGGGGACGTGCTCAACAGCTCGCGGCTGGCGGTAGGCTACCAGGGACTCATGGCGCTCGGCTACTTCGACTCGATCGACCTGTTGCCGCAATGGGTCGGCGATGAGGTGCAGCTGACGGCGGCGATCCGGGAGACCGAACGACTGGGAGGGATCAACGGCTCGGTCTCGTTCTCGCCGGACAGCGGCGGGCTCGTGGGCGAGCTGGACTACCGCCAGCTCAACCTGTTCGGGAGCGGGCAGGACCTCCGCTTCTCCTACAGCCACGGCCTCGTGGCCGACGAAAGCGCGACCTACGAGGTCGGCTACAGTACGGTGACCGTGTTCCCGCAGTTCAACCGCGTGGGTGTCGATCTCTATCGCCGCACCGACACTCGAGCGGAAGGTGACGAGGAGACGCGGTACGTCACTCTCGGCGGCAAGGTCGACGTGAGCTACCCGTGGGCCGACTACACGGACCTTGTGCTCGGCTTCAAGCACGAAACCGTGAGTGACGTGGGCAGCGACGAGGCCGAGCTCGTCGAATCGCTGACGGTGGGATTCTGGTTCGACGACGTCAACAATCCGCGGTTCCCAACCACGGGAGGGCGCCGCAGCATCGCCGTGGAGAAGGCGGGCGGGTTTGCGCCGGGAGCGGACTTCGCCAAGCTTGATGCGGAGATGTCATGGTTCGCGCCGGTTCGCATCCCGCTGCCGTTCCTCGTCGAGCGCGATCAAGTGCTGGCAACGCATCTTTTCCTGGGGTGGGCCCTTGACGCGCCGCTGTCGCAAGCGTACGAGTTCGGCGGGGCGACGACCGTTCGTGGTGCCAACCCGGACACCGTGCAGCGTCTTGCGTTCGGCAACCTCGAGTACCGCCTGAAGCTCATCGAAGGGCTCACGGCGGCGCTGTTTGTCGACGGGGGGCTCGACCTGGGGAGCATGTGCGAGCAGCCGTTCAAGGGGTCGTTCGGGATCGAACTGGGCATCGACGCCGCCGGCGTGCACGTGCGGCTGGACATGTCATGGCCGATCGCCGGAGACATCCAGTGGGTCCCGACGTTCACGTTCGGTTTCGGCCCGCTGTTCTAGAAGGTGACGGTGCGACACGAGCACCTATAATCGGGCGAAGCCCGCAGTGTGAAGGAGGAGACGTATGTCAAGGAACACATTGGTGATTGCCGCGTTGGCGCTGGTCGTTGCGGTCGGTGCGCTGGTTCTCCAGTTCGCCCTTCCCGCGGGCGGCTCGGACGGTGGCTCGGGTGATCTTGAGGGCCGCGTCGCTGCATTGGAGGGCGCCTCGGCCGGGCTCCTGCGGATCGGCTACTTCGACGCCGAAGACGTGTTCCAGGGGGCCTTCTGGGCGCTGGGCGACGCGGAACGGTCGGAGGCGGAGAACATCGCTGCCGACATCCGTGCGTTGCTGGCGGAGCGCAACCAGCAGGCGATCTCCGCAGAGGAGTACGCGGCGCAGAGCATCGTACTACAGGTGGACTTCCTGCGCGCCAACGTGAACACCCTGCGGGCGACCATCGACGCGATCTTCGCGGCGGAAGGCCTGCTCAGCCTCCTGAGCGAGAACGACCGGTTGGAGGCGCGCACGGTTCAGGACAACGCGGCGACGCTGAAGAGCATTGCCGACCAGCTGCTCGCGCAGGCTCGGGTCGGCGTGGCGAACCCCGAGTCGTTCCAGGCGAACTACACTCAGGCGCAGGCGAACTTCCGCACGCTGGACAGCACGATGACCTCTCTTGCCGGAAGCCTCATCGCCAGCAAGTCGCGCCGCTTTGCCGAGGAGAACGGATACGATCTGGTGTTCACCGAGCACACGAGCCTGGTCTACGGCGCCGAGGGGAAGGCGGAGAATCTCACCGAGGCGCTCACTGCGGAGATGAGCGCTTACTTCGACTTCTAGATGCCTGGAGGTGCGGGCGACGTACGCGCGCTGCTTCCGCTGCGGTATCCGTACTTGATGATCGACCGGGTGGTCGATCGCACGGCGGATCGCGTTGAGGCGATCAAGAACGTCACGATCAACGAGCCGTTCTTCGTCGGGCACTTCCCCGAGCCGCTGCCCGCGGTGATGCCCGGCACGTTGATTGTGGAGGCGATGGCGCAGACGGCAGCGCTCCTCGCTGTGGGCGAAGGAGCGCAGAGCGGCTACCTCGTGGGGATCGACGGAGCGCACTTCCGTCGCCGGGTAGAGCCCGGGGACACGCTGGTCATCGAGGCGACCCGCATACGGAGCCGTCTGCGGTTGATTCGCGCATCGGTCGAGGCGCGGGTCAACGGCGAGCTGGCGGCAACAGCGACCCTATCGCTGCTGTTTGATTAGGAGGGCGATCATTGTGGGGCGGCCGTTGATCGAGAGCGTGCCCAACATCAGCGAGGGGCGACGCCCTGGGGTGATTCGCGAGATCGCCGAGGCGGCCGTCGGCGCAGGCTGCTGGCTCGTGGACGTGGCGAGCGATGCCGATCACAACCGTTCGGTGATCACACTCGTTGGGACCTCGAGAGGGCTCCCGCCGGGGCTCGTTCGCCTGTGTGAAGCCGCCGTAGAGCGCATCGATCTCAGGACCCACCAAGGCGCCCATCCGCGGATGGGCGCTGTGGATGTGGTGCCGCTTGTCCCGCTTGGGGACGCCACGATGCAGGAGTGCGTCGAGTTGTCGAGGGCGCTCGGCCAAGAGATCGCGGCACGGCTCGACGTGCCGGTCATCCTCTACGAAGAATCGGCGTCCGCGCCGCATCGGCGAAACCTTGCCGCCGTTCGAAAGGGGCAGTTCGAACGGCTCGGCGAACGTCTCGCGACCCCGGAGTGGGCGCCGGACTACGGGCCTCCGGCGCCTCACCCGAGCGCGGGCGCAGTCGCTGTAGGTGCCCGTGAGACGCTCGTTGCGTTCAACGTGAACCTCCGAACGGATGACCTGAAGATTGCTCAGCGGATCGCCGTAGCGGTCCGCGGCTCGGGCGGAGGCCTTCGCTACGTGAAGGCGCTCGGTGTCCCGCTGGAGGAGCGCGGAGAGGTCCAGGTGTCGATGAATCTCACGAACGTGCGCAAGACGCCAATCCACCGTGTGCTCGAGATGGTCGAACGGGAGGCGGAGCGGCTTGGCGTCGCGGTGAGCGACTGCGAGATTGTGGGCAAGGTACCGCGGTTCGCGCTCTACGACACCGCGGCGGCGACGCTGCGGCTTCGGGGCTTCGGCGCCGGCGCAGTGCTCGAGGAGTGCGTCGAAGGCGCCGTGAATGAGGATCGAGGGGAGTAGTCCCTGCCGCGTTGCTGTCCTCGGGTTTCGTCGGACCGGGCGGGCCGTGGCGGCCCACGTGCTTGCCGCCGGCGGGGAGCTGTTTGTCAGCGAGGCAGGGACGCTGTCCGAGGGCGATCGCCGGTTCCTCAGTCGCGCAGGCGCGGGCTTCGAGGAGGGGGGGCACACGCCGGCGTGCCTCGCCGGCGCCGACCTGGTGGTTCCGAGCCCGGCCGTGCCGCCGGATCATCCGATCCTCGAGGAAGCGTGCGCGCGTGGTGTCCCGGTTCGCTCGGAGCTCGAACTGGCGGCGTCGCTTCTCGGCGAGGTGCCGCTGATCGCGGTCACCGGGACGAACGGCAAGTCGACGACGGCGCGGATGATCGCGTCGATGCTCCTGGAGGAGCACGGCCCGGTCGTTCTCGCGGGCAACATCGGTGTGCCGCTCATCGCGGTGATCGGGGAGGCGCGAGCGGCTTCGTACGTCGTCGTCGAGGTGAGCAGCTTCCAACTGGCGCAGAGCCACGCGCTGCGGCCACACGTCGCGCTGTTGCTGAACGTAACGCCCGATCACATCGACTACCACCGGAGCTTCGCCCGGTATGTCGCCGCCAAACGGCGGTTGTTCGAGCATCAGGAACCATCGGACTGGGCGATCCTCCCCAGCGGCCTGGAGTCGATGCATGCCGGAAGCATGAGCCGAGTGCGCTTCTACGATCGCGAGCCGATCGGTCCCGAGCCTGTGTGGAGGGGGCTTGCGCCGCACAACGTGGTCAATCTGCGGGCGGCTGTCTGCGCGTGCCGGGTCGCGGAAGACGGGTTCGACCTCTCTGCTGTCGACCCCGACGTGATGAAGGAGGCAGCGCGGCTACCGCATCGGCTGGTGACGGTCGGCGAGGTGAACGGCGTGCAGGTGATCGACGACTCCAAGTCGACCAACGCCGCCTCGACCATCGCCGCGCTGGCGACCGTGGATCGCCCGACAGTGCTGCTTCTCGGCGGTCGTCACAAGGAACAGGGGTACGACGATTTGGCGCGCTCGATCGCCACCTCGGACGTGCGCCGCGTGGTGTTGTTCGGAGAGGCGGCCGCGTTCCTCGGGGAGAAGCTCGCCGCGGCCGGCGTCCACCCTGTCGAACGCTGCCGCTCGCTCACCGACGCCACGCGGCGTGGCCTCGAGATCGCCCGCCGCGGCGAGCTGTTGCTGCTCTCTCCGGGGTGTTCCAGCCTCGACGCGTTCCGCAGCTACGCGCGCCGCGGGCGCGCCTTCTCTCGCATCGTACGTCGCGCCGCGTCGTAGCCGGGCGCCAACGCCGCGCGTCTTCCCGCGGGCGGACATGCGTCCGCCCGCCACCTCCCCGATGCTCGCCCCGGCATCGACGCGCTTCCTTTCCGCGGCAGGACACGTGGCGTATCCGTTGTCCGATGCGATACGGCGAGGCGTAGACACGGGGAGCGCGCATGCAACGGGCGGGTCACGAGACGGTGGGGGGAGTAGACCGGGGGGCGCTTGTCGCCGCATTGTCTCTGCTTCTCGTGGGCCTTCTGTTCCTCTACAGTGCGAGCGCACCGTTCTCCAACAGGTACTTCGGGTCGAGCGCCCACCTGTTCGTCAAGCAGCTTGTTGCGGTGGGCATCGGGGCGATGGCGGCAGCGGTGCTCGCCCGCTTCGACTACCACCGCTTCCGCCACATGGACGATCTGCTGATGATCGGCGCGTTCGCGCTGGTCCTGGTCACGATTCTGCCGCTTGGAGGCGTGGTGAACGGCCGCTGGCTCCGCCTCGGGCCGTTTGACGTGCAACCGACCGAGTTCCTCAAGCTTGCCCTCATCGTCTACCTCGCGTGCACGATCGAACGCAAAGGGGCGGGGATGCAGCGGTTCGCAACGGGCGTCCTGCCGTTCGTGGTCGTGGTCTCCGTGATCGGCCTCGTGGTGCTGCAGCAGCCCGATCTGGGCATGGTGTTGGTGATTGCCGCGGTCACCGGGGCGATGCTGTTCCTCGGCGGCGCGCGGCTCCCGCATCTGATGGCGGTCGCCGCGGCGGCGGCTCCAATGGCCTGCCTGGCAGTCCTCTGGGCGCCCTACCGCGTGGCACGCCTGATGGCGTTCCTCTCCCCCGAAGCCCACAGCGCCTCGTTCGGCTACCAGGGACTGCAGTCGCTCATGGCCATTGGATCCGGCGGGATCCTGGGCCGCGGCCTTGGGGCTTCCCGCGCCAAGCTGTTCTACCTTCCCCAGGCGCACAGCGACTTCGTCTTCTCCGTGGCAGCGGAGGAAACGGGGATGGTAGGGGCACTTCTCCTGCTGGCCCTGTTCGCGACCCTCGCGTGGCGCAGCGTGTGCATCGCGCGCCGCGCGCCCGACGCACTCGGTCGGCTGCTTGCGCTGGGCATCGGGTTTGCCCTCGTGTTCCAGGCCATCGTCAACGTGGGTGTAGCGGTGGGGCTGCTTCCGGTCACCGGACTGACGCTGCCGTTCGTGAGCCACGGCGGCTCTTCGATGATCGTCACCCTGGCGATGGTCGGGCTCCTGCTGGGCGTCTCGAGACGCTGCGGAGGCGCACGATGATGCGCCTGCTCGTGGCAGGAGGCGGCACCGCCGGACATGTGCATCCTGCCGTTGCCGTGATCGAGGAGCTGCGGCGGCGCTACGGCGACGCGCAGATCGGCTACGTGGGGAGCCGCACCGGCATCGAACGGCAGATCGTCGCGCGCCTGGACGGCGTGCGGTACTATCCGATCCTTGCCCGCGGCACCGGAAACGGGAGCCTGCTCGCGCGGCTCGCTGCTGCGGTCGTGCTGCTCGCCGGGATGGTGCAGGCGCTCGTGGTGTTTGCACGGTTCCGGCCGCGGGTCGTGTTCGGCACCGGAGGCTACGCATCGGCCGCCCCCGTGCTCCTTGGAGCGCTTCTTGGCCGCTTCCTTCCGCTGCGGACCGTCATCCACGAGCAGAACGTGGTTCCCGGACTCGCCAACCGGCTTCTTGGACGTGTGGTGGACACGGTGCTCGTGTCCTTCCGCGAGACAACGGCGCATTTCGCCGCGTCGCGACGCGTTGTCATCACCGGCAACCCGGTGCGAGCGCAGCTTGGGAGCGCCCGACGTGACCGGTCCACGTACCGATCGCTCGGCCTCGACCCCGACAAGCGGACGGTGCTCGTGTTCGGAGGATCCAAGGGGTCCCATGCCCTCGTCGCGGCGGCCGTTCGCGCCGCCAAGGAGGGAGGCGGGCTACAGGTGTTGCTTCTCACCGGGGAGCGCGTGGATGCGCGCCGGCTGGAGGACGCGCTTCGCCGTGCCGGCGTGGAGAACCTCGTGGCGTGGACGTACCTCGAGCGGATGGACCGGGCGTTTGCCGTGGCCGACCTGGTTGTCTGCCGTGCCGGGGCAACGACGCTCGCCGAGCTGGCCACCTGTGGCAAGCCGGCCGTGCTCATCCCTTGGCGCGGTGCGGCGGGAGACCATCAGATGGAGAATGCCCTTTTGATGCATCATGCACGGGCTTGTGAACTCGCAGAGGAGCCGGCGATCCGCAGCGGCGATCTGGGGGCGCTCGTGCGCCAGATCGTTGGCGATGAGGGGAGGCTGCAGCAGATGTCCCGCAGTGCGCTTACCCTCGGCATGCGCGACGCAGCGCTTCTCGTTCTCGGTGAGCTGACGACGCCGGCCGGTGGAGTGCGGTGCTGATGCGAGGGCGGTCGGATCGCGTCCATCTTGTGGGCATCGGTGGTTCGGGCATGAGCGGCCTGGCCACCCTGCTCCGCGAGGGCGGCGCCGAAGTCTCGGGGTCGGATCTCACCGGAGGCGGATCCACAGAGCGGTTGCAGCGGCTCGGGGCGCGCATTCACATCGGACACGACGCGCGGCATCTGTCGCCGGGGGTGGAGCGGGTGATCGTCTCCTCGGCAATCCCCGAGGACAACCCCGAGGTTGTCGCCGCACGGGCGCGGGACCTGCCGGTTGTCCCGCGCATGAGAGCGCTCGGGGAGTTCGTTGCCGACCGCCGTGGCGTAGGGGTCGTGGGCACGCATGGCAAGACGACGACCACGGCGATGATCGCCACCATCCTGCGGTTCGCGGGGCTCTCTCCGGGGTTCCTCGTTGGTGCGTTCTGTCCAGGACTCGGAGGACGCGCCGGGGTCGGCGCCGGCCCGTGGTTCGTCACCGAGGTCGATGAGAGCGACGGGCGGCTGGACGCCGTCTGCCCGGACATCGCGGTGCTCACCAGCGTTGGCGCCGATCACTTGGGAACCTACGGGAGCGAGGATTCCCTGAGAGAAGCGTTCTCGCGGTTCATCGACCGTTCCGAGCACGTTGTGGTGTGCATCGATGACCCGCGGGTCAAGCGGTTGGCGGAGCGGCGTGGGGACGTGGCCACCGCAGGGTTCGACGCCGATGCATCGGTCCACTGCCTGGAGGTCGTGCAACGCGGCGTCGAGACGCGGTTCCTTCTTGAGGTGGGCGGCGAGCGCGTGGGGTGGGTGCATCTCCCCGCGCCAGGAAGGCACAACGTGCAGAACGCGCTTTGCGCCATCGCGGCGGCGCGCATAGTGGGGGTGCCTCCGGCCATCGCGGCGTGGGGGTTGTCGCGGTTCCGCCTGCCTGAGCGGCGGTTTGAGGTGCTCTCGGACGACGGCGTGACCGTGATCGACGACTACGCTCATCTTCCCGAGGAGATCGAGGCGACGCTCCGCGCAGCTCGTGAGGGGTGGCAGGAACGGCGGCTGATCTGTGTCTTCGAACCGCATCGTTACTCCCGCACGCAGCAGCTCGGCGACCGTTTCGGCGCCGCGTTTCGCGCCGCAGATGTGGCGGTTGTGACCGGTGTGTACGCCGCGTGCGAACAGGCAATCCCCGGTGTCTCCTCCGAGCGCATCGTGCGCTCGATCGCTCGTGACGCCTCACCTTCGGAGCTGCACCACGTTCCCGACCTAACGGCGCTTCCCCGGCGACTACGGGAGTGGGTCCGCTCAGGGGATGTGCTAGTGGGGCTCGGGGCCGGCGGGCTGACGTCGGTGGTCCGCGAGGTGGCGGCGGACCTGAAGCGCCTGTCGGGCGATCGACGTGGCGGGGCATGATCCCGCGGGGCGACTCAACGGGCTCGCTATCGAGACACGCTACGATGTCGCGCTGTCGTCGCTGACGACGATCGGCGTCGGCGGCCCGGCGCGCCGCCTGCTCGTCCCTTCGTCGATTGAGCAGCTGGCGGCGGTTGTGCGCCGTCTGCGGTTGGAGCGGGAGCGCTTCATGGTTCTCGGCGCGGGCTCGAACGTGCTGTTCGCCGACGAGGGGTTCGCAGGGACGATCGTGTGGACTGGTCGGGTCTGCGGAATCGACGTTCGCGAAGGGTGCGTCCGTGCCGCGGCCGGCACGCGTCTCGTCCGGCTGCTCGACGACACGCATGTCGTGCGTGCCGGCACCCTCGATTTTCTGGCAGGGATTCCAGGCAGCGTCGGCGGTGCTGTCGCCTCGAACGCGGGGATTCGCGAGGCGTCGGTCGCCGATGCTCTCGTTGCCGTCGAGCTGCTGCTCCCCAACGGTGAGCGCGTCGACTGGCCGCCGCCCGCCTGTGGCTTCTCGTACCGTCGGATGGCGGCCGTGGCGGAGGGCGCTGTCGTGCTGTCCGCGGATCTCTCGCTTGTGGGGCGCCGCTTCGACAGGAAAAGCCTTCTCGCCTTCCGCAAGGCAACACAGCCTGTGGGTGCGCGGACGGCCGGATGTGTCTTCAGGAACCCGCACGATCGACCCGCGGGGGCGATGATCGACGAACTGGGACTCAAGGGGCTGCGCGTCGGGGACGCGAGGATATCTGGGAAACACGCAAATTTTATTATCAACGAGGGACAAGCCACATGCGCCCAGATTCGCACGCTAATTGACATTGTGCGTCGAAAGGTGTATAAAGGGCACCGCGTCTTGCTTGATCTAGAGATCGAGGTTGTCGGGTGAGTGAGGGAGGTTTCGCAAGCAAAGCGCTTGGGTGGGGAGTGGTGATAGGGGGGGTTGTCATCGTTGCTGGCGTTGTTGCGCTGTACTCACCGTCGCTGTGCCTGTTTGATCTTCGTGACATCACAGTGAGCGGCACCCGGGAGGTGCCGCCCGACAGGATACGGCATCTCGCGGGGCTTCGCGTTGGCGATAACATCTTGCGCCTCGACCTGTCCGCGGCCCGAGATCGCATTGCGTCCGACCCGTGGATTCGCCGGGTAGATGTACATCGGCTCCTGCCCCACACCGTTTCCATCTCGATTGTTGAGCATCGAGCTGTTGGGTTTCTCCGCGCCGTTGATGACGAGACGTGGATCACGGTCAGCGAAAGCGGACTGGGGGTCGTGCGTGCGGTTTCCCCTCCTTCGGGACTGCTCGAGATCCGCGGGGTGCGTTGGCCCGGCCTCCACGCAGATGAGCTGCGTGTGCTGGAGGCGCTCGCTGCGAACGCGATCGGCCCTCCTCTGTTCGCGGCGGTAGAGTTCTCCGAGGCGAACGGTGTACGGCTCTACGGGGTCGATGCTCCGGCGGTCTCGCTCGGTCCGGCGAACGAAGCCTGGTCGAGGATCGACACCCTGGCCGCCCTTCTTGACGCGATCATGCCGAACGACTATCAAACGATCGACCTGACGCTCTCGGGCGAGGCGGTCCTTGTGCCCCGCTAAGGTGGTGAAGCGATGAGGAAAGAGAAAGTGGTGGTCGGGCTCGATGTGGGGACCACCAAGGTCGTTGCGCTGGTCGGGAACGTGGTGGACGGACACATCGAGATCATCGGTCTCGGCAAGGCGGAGTCCCACGGACTGGAGAAGGGCGTTGTGGTTGATATCGGCCGCACGATCGCCTCGATCAGGAAGTCGGTGGAAGAAGCGGAGAACATGGCCGATGTGAAGATCAGCTCCGTGTATGTCGGGATCGCCGGGAAGCACATCACCTCGATCAACAACAGCGGAACGGTGTCCATCAACCGCCCCGATCGCGTGATCACCGAGGACGACGTGCGCCGCGTAGTGGAAACCGCGCAGGCGATCCAGCTCCCGCCCGAAAGCGAGATGATCCACGTCATCCCGCGGCAGTACATCGTCGATGGGCAGGACGGGATTACTGACCCCGTCGGCATGACCGGCACGCGACTCGAAGTCGACGTGCACATCGTGACCGGCGCGATCACCGCCGTCCATAACCTCGTGCGATGTGTCGAAGCGCTCGACATCGGCATCGAGCAGATCGTCCTCGAGCCGCTTGCGTCCTCGATGGCGGTGCTCTCCTCCGCGGAGAAGGAGCTCGGTGTCATCCTGATGGACATCGGTGGCGGGACCACCGACATCAGCGTGTTCCGCGGCGGCGATATCTGGTTCTCGAAGGTCATTCCCATCGCGGGCGAGCACATCACCAACGACATCACGGTGGGGCTGCAGACGCCGATTGAAGAGGCAGAGCTGGTGAAAAAGACGGCGGGAACGGCTCTTGTCGACAGCGTGGGCGAGGACGAGAAGATCGAAGTGGCGACCATCGGGGGCGACGAAAAGAAGACGGTGTCCAAGAAGCGGCTGGCCAAGATCATCGAGCCGCGAGTCGAGGAGCTGCTCGATCTGGGGATGCAGGAGGTCGAAGACGCGGGCTATCGCGATCTGGTGCCCGCGGGCCTTGTGCTGACCGGCGGCTCGTCTCTGCTTCACGGGATGGCGGAGTTCGCGCAGCAGCGGTACGACATGGCGGTGCGTCGCGGCAAGATCCCGCAGGGGATCCACGGGCTGCGGGACATCGTCGAGTCGCCGATCTACGCCACGTCCATTGGGCTCCTGCGCTACGCGACGGAGACCAAGGACTTCAAGAAGAAGGACTTCTACCAGCCGAAGCGGGGGTCACTCATCGGCAAGCTGTTCTCGTGGCTCAACCGGTTCTTCCGGGGGTGAACGATGATGGACGAGAGGCAACGCACTCCTCTTGCGAGGCTCATGGTGATCGGCGTCGGCGGCGGCGGGGGCAACGCCGTCGACCGGATGTTCACGACGTCGGTCAACGGCGTGGAGCTCATTGCGGTCAACACGGACGCGCAGGTTCTTGACGTCGTCCGTGCTCACCGCACGCTGCAGCTGGGCCGCAAGCTGACCTCGGGGCTCGGTGCCGGGGGAAACCCAGAGATCGGCAAGGCCGCCGCCGAGGAGAGCCGTGAGGAGATCATGGATCTCCTCGACGGCGTGGACATGGTGTTCATCACCTGTGGCATGGGGGGAGGCACGGGGACCGGCGCGGCCCCCGTGATCGCTGCGTTGGCGAAAGAGGCGGGGATCCTGACAACGGGGATCGTCACCCGTCCCTTCTCTTTCGAAGGGCTGGCGCGCGCGGAGAAGGCCGAATCAGGTATCGGAAGGCTGTCGCAGGCGGTCGACGCGCTGATCACGATCTCCAACGACAAGCTGCTCAAGGTCACGTCTCTGGACACGCCGATCACCAAAGCGTTCGAGATGGCGGACGAGGTTCTCCGACAGGGCGTTGAGGGGATCTCCGATCTGGTAACCATTCCCGGGATGATCAACCTCGACTTCGCAGACATCGAGAGCGTCATGCGCAACGCGGGCACTGCGATGATGGGCATCGGCGAAGGCGAAGGCGAAGGGAAGACCAAGGAGGCGGCACGCAACGCGATCTCGTCTCCGCTTCTCGACGGCTCGATCAAGGGGGCGCGCAAGGTCATCATGAACGTGGCCGGGGGCAACGACCTCACGTTGGAGGAGGTCACCGAAGCGGCGCAGCTGATCCGAGAGGCGGTGTCCGATCGCGCGGACATCATCTTCGGAACTGCGATCCGTGACGGGATCGAGCGGGTCAGGCTGACCGTTATCGCGACCGGGTTCGCCCTGACGCTGAGCGAAGACGACACCAACGGCTCACACCTCGACAGCGAGACGATGCTCGCCAAGCTGCAGCAGGAGAGCCGGATCGGTGTGGGTGACATCGACATCCCGACGTTTCTCCGACGTGGCCGCGGAGCCCGCCAGGAGACACCCGTTCGCGCGTGGGGCGACGACGTCTGACCCAGATCCGCCGTCCACGTCTTTGAAGGGTGCTGGAACTGCCAGAGGTGGGGGTCGAACCCACACGACCGCAAGGGTCACGGGATTTTGAGTCCCGCGCGTCTGCCGATTCCGCCACTCTGGCGCAAGCGCCTGCCCCGTGAGCGAAGCGCGCCGGCATGGTAGAGGCTGGCTTCTCGGAGGTCAACCGTCACAACGTCGGCGCCGTGTCCCGTCGGACGGAGCTGCGGCGCGGTCAACGAACCACAGGGGTGTCGAGGCGACGGGGCAGACCCTCGACGCGGGCAGCTGCTCGCCACGGTCGATGCGCGCCAACGCCTCCCGCTTGCCTTTGCCGGTCACCAGGAAGAGTGCCTCGCGCGAGCGGTTGAGGAACTCCAGGGTGAGGGTCAGGCGCAGCGGCGGCTCTGCGGACTCCGATCGAACCGCGGCAACGCGTCCGCCGAACTCCGCCAGGGTCTCGCCGTCTCCAAAGAGCGACGCGGTGTGCCCGTCGCCTCCCACGCCGAGGAGGACGAGGTCAAGGGCTCCATGAGACCCCAGGACACGTTCCAGTTCGTCGTTGTACTCAGATGCGGCTTGCGTCGGGGGGGCCTCGCCGCGCATGCGATGAACGCTTGCCTTCGGGATCGGCACACGGGCGACGAGCGCGTCCATGGCCGTGCCGTAGTTGCTCGCCGGATGATCCGGCGGGACACAGCGTTCGTCCGTCCAGAACAGCTCCACCGCCTGCCAGTCTATGCCCACTGCCTCTACGGCGAGCCGCCGGAAGACGGGGAGTGGCGTTCGGCCTCCAGCAAGCGCGACCAGGAAGCGTCCGCGTGCGGCGATCGCCGCAGCTGCGCGGCGAGCGACGAGGGGCGCCGCGATCGCTGCCAGCGCTTCGGGGTCGGGAAAGACAACGCGCCGCATTACGCGTTCCGCCGCGTGGGTGCGCAGCCGGCGAGCCACGAGCGCCCGTCTCGCTCGATCAAGGCGTCGGCCTCCGCGGGCCCCCAGCTTCCCTCGCTGTAGGGGAACGGCACGTCGGCGCCCGTCTCACGTCGGAGCAGAGGCTCCACGACGTCCCAGGCCGCTTCGATCTCGTCGCTTCGCAGGAACAACGTCGGATCCCCCTCAAGGGCGTCAAGCAGCAGACGCTCGTACGCGTCCGGGATAGCGTCGGGGCCGAACTGCTCGGCGTAGCCGAAAGCGAGGTCCGTTGAACGGATCCGCTGCCCTGCCCCAGGGACCTTGGTCTGGATACGAAGCTTGATCCCCTCGTCGGGCTGCAGACGAAGCGTCAGCCGGTTCGGAGGCGGAAGGGCGTTCGTGAGGGGCGTGGCCGTCGGCTTGAACTGTACGGTGATCTCCGTGACCTTCTCTGCCATCTGCTTGCCGCAGCGCAGGTAGAGCGGGACGCCTCGCCAGCGCCACGTGTTGACGTGGAGGCGCACGGCGACGTAGGTCGGCGTGTCTGATCCTGGATCGACGTCGGGTTCGTCGCGGTAGCCCTGGTACTGCCCGAGCACGGCGTCGGACGGCTCGGGGCGCCGTATGGCGCGAAGCACCGCCAGCTTCGCGTCGCGCAGCGGCTCGGGAGCGAGGCTCACCGGGGGCTCCATCATCGCCAAGGCGACGAGCTGTAGCCCGTGGTTCTGGAGCACGTCACGAACGACCCCCATACGATCGTAGGTGGCCCCACGGCGTCCGACGCCGCCCGACTCTGCAAGCGTGATCTGAACGTGATCCACGAACTCGCGCGACCACAGCGGGGCGAAGATGCCGTTGGCGAGGCGTAGCACAAGGATGTTCTGTACCGTCTCCTTCCCCAGGTAGTGATCGATGCGGAAGACCTGGGGCTCGCGGAACACGTCGTGGACGCGTCGATTGAGCCGCGCCGCGGCCTCCCCATCGACGCCGAACGGCTTTTCGAACACGATCCGTCTCCACCCGTGCCCCGAGCGGTGGAGCCCCGCGGTGGCGAGCCCGGCTACGATCGTTTCCGCGGCTTCAGGCGGCACCGCGAGGTAGTAGAGCACACCCGTGTCCTCGAGCGGCGCCTCGGAGAGAGCGGCGATGCGCTGGCCGAGACGTGTGTAGGTGCGCGCGTCGTCGATGGAGCCTGCGAGGTAGCTGAACCTGTGGCCGAGCGTCGGCCACAGGTTGCAGAGGTTCGGGTCCGGTTTGAGCCGCGCGTACGCTTCGATCCCTCGATACAGGCGGTCGCGGAACGCTTCGTCGGAAAGGACGGTCCGACCGACTCCGATGACGTTCGTGGGCGTGGGGAGCTGCCCGGCGCACGACAGGCTGTGGAGCGCGGGCCCCAGCTTCCGTTGGGTGAGGTCTCCCGATGCCCCGAAGATGACGATGGCTTTCGGGGACGCCATCAGCGGAGTTCCCGCCCGTGGGCGCCGGAGGCCGGTCGAGCCGTCCGCTGGGCCGTCACGTGGCGCAGACCGTCGGGAGACGCCACGATGAGGTCGGTGACGAGGTCGATGAACAGGCCGTGGGCGAGGATACCGGCCCGCGCCGAGAGCCGCGCCGCGAGTGCGCTGGGGTCATCGATAGGGCCGAAGTCGGCGTCGACCAGGAAGTTGTGTTGGTCGGTCATGATCGGCTCCCCGTGGCCGTCGCGCCGCAGCGCCACCTTCGCCCCGAGCTCCTCGATGTAGTGGATCTGTGACGTCCAACCGAACCGGGCAATCTCGATCGG
>Ga0272441_10001150_pt1 | contig 56579 bp, 43 predicted proteins | sample SSMProp6N_FD_193582 | JGI IMG/M metagenome (GOLD analysis project Ga0272441, IMG submission 193582) | Marine sediment archaeal communities from Little Sippewissett salt marsh, Falmouth, MA, United States - SSM-Prop-6N | ecosystem: Environmental > Aquatic > Marine > Wetlands > Sediment ...
ACTATTTTTTGTAAGGCGAAGGGTCATCTTCGTCTTCATGGGGCTTGCCTCCTTTCAATTGTTTTTGAGGTTAAGCCCCTTTATCTCTTATTTATAAGAGTTTGTCAACACTTTGCAATTGTACCAATAAGTTAACTCCGTCCCCATTTTTTATGCACTGTTGTTTAATAAATAGAAATTTCGATAATCGAAATATATTATGCGATTAAAGCTTGACAAATTTCGATAATATGGTATATTTGTATTGGGATAAAAATGGGCACAAAGGGCAAGCATAAAGATAGAGATTTCGTTGAATTCGCGATAGATATAGATGAACCTATATATACGACGGGGGTCATTCGAAAACTTCTTGATATACCAATATGGGTCATAAAGCAACTTGATAAAGAGGGGATAGTTTGTCCCCCCAGAAAAATAAAAGAGAATGCCCGGCTTTATTCAAAAAGAGAGCTTAAAAAACTGGCTCACTGCTGGGAGTATATGAGCAAAAAGGGCGTAAAAGTAAAAGGTTTAAAAGTTATATTAGAGATGGAAAAGAAAGCCGAGGACTAAAAAATTTTCTTCAAAAATTAGCACTCTTATTGTAAGAGTGCCAAAAGGAAAGGAGGTGCTGGTATGAAAGAATATAAAGATTTACGTAAAGGAATAGAAAAAATGGCAGAACGGATTTTGAGTAGTATTGGCATAGCTAAATAAGTGAGAGAACATAATATGATAAGATAATTCAAATAAGGAGGTGTTCGTTATGGCGATTATACCGTGGAGACCAAAAGATATGTGGTGGGACTCTTTCAGGGATTTGGAGGCGATTCAAAATGGAATGAACAAAATGTTCGATTCCTCATTATTGAGATGGCTAGACAGGGATTCAGGTTTGCTTGAAGGCGCCTGGAGTCCGGCAATTGATATCTATGACTCTAAAGACAATGTTATGGTTAAAGCCGATATTCCCGGAATGAACAAAGATGAGATAGGCGTTTCTGTGCACGGAGACACCTTAATAATAAAAGGTGAGAAGGATCAGGATAAAGAGATAAAGGAAAAGGACTTTGTAAGAACAGAGCGCTTTTATGGCGCATTCAACAGGGCGATTCATCTCCCATCGGAAGTAGACGCTGATAAAGTAACCGCAAGTTACAAAAACGGTGTTTTAGAACTTATGCTTCCTAAAAAGGAGGAATCAAAACCTAAACAACTTAAAATTGACATAAAGTAAGGAGGGGTGATCATGTCGCTATTAAAAAGGCAAAAACAAGTCGAATGCCAACCGCGGGTTATACAGCCACTGGTCAACATACGGGAAGAGGATAAAGAAGTTATTCTGGAGGCCGAGATGGTCGGCTTAACAAAAAACGACATATCGCTTGACCTAAAGGGAAATGAATTGACCTTAAGGGGAAAGGCTGGTCGTGTAGACGACGCGGTTCCTAAAGGATATACCCTTATTCACAAAGAGCGGTGCCCTTTAGAGTATGTCAGAACCTTTGTTGTCGGGGATAACATTGACAAGAACAAAATAGACGCTCAATATGAGAATGGCATCCTGAGAGTGAAATTAACCAAATCAGAAGTAGCGCAGCCTAAAAAAATTGAAATAAAAGAGTAATGACTATAGTAGCCTTGCAGGCAGTGCTTATCAAAGCAGTACCTGCAAGGCCCTAAATCTGGTAAGGAGGCATAAGCATGAAAGCTGGACACGCTTTTATTACAATTATTCTGGCCGTAATTGTAACAATCCTATTAAAAAGTGTTATCCCCTCTTTTGCTGAGGATAACACGGAAGGCCTGAAGAAACAGATAGAACTATTGCAAAAAAGAGTTGAAGAGTTAGAGGCTGAACGCAATCAAGAACCGACAGGGCCTTTAGGCTTATTCAATCGCCGAAGAACGCAAAGTTGGGACCCGTTTGAAGAAATGCAGCGTATGCAGGAAGAAATGGACCGTATGTTTCAGGATTCATTCAGCTGGGGAGGGCCCTCGAGTAAAGGAATGTTTCGGAGCGACATGTATTATGACGATAATTTTGGCATGAGGGAGGAAAAGGATAAGTATATTATTGAATTTGACATGAGCGGGTTAAACCAGAAAAAAATCGATGTGGAAATAAATCAAGAATCCATCACGGTAAAGGGGGAATATTCTGAAGAAATAAAAGAAAAACAACAAAATAGAACTTTTAGCTCAAAAAGCTATGGTACTTTCTTGAAATCGATTCCAGTGCCGGAGGATGCAGATACAGCAAAAATGAAATCTGAAAAGAAGGGCAACATGTTCATTGTAACTTTACCTAAGAAATAAGCGAAGCTATACTCCACCGAGATGAATTGATCGTAAATAGGGGACGGTTCTTTTTTCTCTTGCCTTTGAATTAATTAAGTAGGAAAATAGAACCGTCCCCTATATGCTGTGGCTTCCATTGTTTATGTCGGCACGCAAATTGCATCATGTGCGCATAAGATTATTTTTGCTTTTAGTTGGTCTGGGCGTAACATCACATTCAGCGACTGTTAAAACGAAAGAATATATGTAAAGGAGAGAGAATATGCAAAATTATCTTCTTATTTATTCGCACCCCAATCCAAAAAGTTTCAATCACTCCATAAAGGAAAAAATAGCCTCGGTCTTGAGGTCTAAAGGCAAAAATGTGGAAGTAAGGGATCTTTATGTTCTCGGTTTTGATCCAGTGTTAAGCGCTGGTGATTTTTCTCAATTCGCCGATGGGAAAACCCCTCCTGATATAGCAAAAGAACAAGAATATATCAAGAAGGCAGATGCCTTGATTTTCATATACCCGGTATGGTGGTTTGGTCTTCCATCTATACTAAAAGGATATATCGATCGCGTTTTTAGCAAAGGTTTTGCGTATGATTACGCGGGCAAAATGCCCAGGGGGTTGCTTGTGGGCAAAAAAGTAATGGTGTTTTCTACGACAGGCGGTCCAAAAATAACGTATTTTCTTGGAGGGTACAAAAGCGCTTTAGATAAAACCATTACTTCCGGAATATTTAAATTTTGCGGGATGGATGTTATATTCCACAAATTTTTCTATGCCGTACCTATTATTACGGAGAAAAAAAGAAAACTCATGCTTGATAGTATAGAAAATCTTATCTGACATAAATGTTCAAATGAGGTATTTAGGTGGAAATAAATTATCTTGACGAGTCGCATTTGTTGCTTTTCCTGCTTCAGATACTAATTCTGCTTACCTGCGCTAGGGGGCTGGGAGAGCTCTTTCGCAGAATTAAACAGCCTGCGATCACGGCCGAGATACTCGTAGGTATTGTGCTCGGACCAACCATATTAGCAAGAGTAGCCCCTCCTTTTTACGAGTTTTTGTTTCCACAGGACATAATACAGATCAATATGCTCGAGACAATAGCTTGGGTGGGCCTCCTTTTCTTCCTTCTCAATACGGGGCTTGAAATTGACTTCTCAAGCGCGTGGCGGCAAAAAGGGGATGCCCTTAAAATATCCTTAACGGACCTCATTATTCCAATGGTGATAACGTTCATCCCATGCCTATTTCTCCCAGAACATTATATGGGGGCGCTCGGCCAAAGACTTATTTTCGCCTTTTTTCTTGCCGTTGTCATGACTATAAGCGCCCTGCCTGTTACGGCCAGAGTGCTTAATGATCTCAGGCTTTATAAAACGGATATGGGGTTTTTAATAATGTCCGCCCTTACCGTTAATGATCTTCTTGGGTGGGTTGTGTTTACTCTTATTTTAGGTTTTTTTACGGATACCGATGTGCGGCCTATTGATATTTTTGCTATCATCGGTTTTACAATCGGGTTTACGGCCTTCTGTTTGACGATAGGCAGAAGTTTTACAAATAAAATAATTTCCAAGTTTAAACAAAAAAAGTTTCCGGAACCGAGCACGTCACTTACCTTTATGTGCCTTATGGGCATACTTTGCGGAGCGATTACTCTCAAGATCGGCATACACGCGCTTTTCGGGTTCTTTATAGCCGGTATTATGGTCGGAGAAGCCAAAGCCCTTCCGGAAAAAAGCCGGCAGGTCATATCTCAGATGGTACATGCTCTTTTTATACCGCTTTTCTTTGTCAGTGTTGGGCTAAAGGTAGATTTTTTAAACAATTTCGACCCATTTCTTGCGGCCTTTATATTTATTCTTGGAACTATAGCGCGTTTTGTAGGGGCATGGATAGGCGTTACATTTACCGGCAGGCATAAAGCGAACAGAATGATAATATCTTTAGCCCACATACCCGGCGGCGAAATGCAAATAGTTATCGGCATGCTTGCTATTGAATATAAATTAATTACCGAGCCTGTCTTTGTGGCAATCGTTTTTGGCGCTGTTTTGACTTCGATTATCTTGGGGCCGCTTATGGCTCTCTCTTTAAAAATGAGAAAAAGCGTGAACCCGCTTGATTACTTTTTAAGGAGAGCCATGATTTCCGATATCGATCCAATTGATAAAAACTCAGCGATACGGTTTCTTTCTCAAGTTTTATCCGAAGAAGAAGATATGCCTGATAAAGAAGGGATATATGAAACTGTTATTAAGAGAGAAAATGAAATGGGAACAGCGCTGGAAAATGGAGTGGCGATCCCTCACGCGCAAATAAGAGGAATTAGCTCCCCGTTTATTGTTTTTGCCAGGAGCATAAAAGGGATCAACTGGGATTCCCCGGACGGGAAGCTTACCCACTTTATTTTTCTGATCATTGTGCCGGAAAAAGATTCAGCGATCCATCTAAAGATTTGTCAGGCAATCGCCAAAACGATGAGCAACGCTAACATTGGTAAATCTCTTATGGACGCGAAAGACAATAAGGATATTTTAGATATATTCACCGCTGCGTTTAGGGATCTTGAGAATTCTTAACTATAGTTTAACACTAACAATATCGCATACAGTATAAAAAGGAGAAAATTGTGAAGCTTCAAGGCTTGAAGTTATTAGCTAGCATAGCCATGTGCCAGGCAGCCGGAATTATCGGATCTTTTTTCACGCGAGAATCTGTATCGAGCTGGTATATGAATCTGGACAAGCCGTTCTTTAATCCACCGAACTCAGTCTTTGGGCCTGTTTGGATTGGCTTGTATTTGCTTATGGGATTTTCACTCTTTCTTATTTGGCGTAAAGGTCTAGACAGCGGTAAGGCTAAACAGGCTTTTTCAGTATTTATAATACACCTATTAATAAATAGCCTTTGGTCTTTCGCCTTCTTCGGGTGCAGATCGCCATTAGCCGGACTTATTGTGATAGCTGTATTGTGGCTGGTGATTATTTGGATAATTATTAGTTTCTTTAGCATTTCTAGAATAGCATCGATGCTTCTAATTCCTTATATCCTCTGGGTCAGCTTCGCGGCTGTACTTAATGCGGCGATTTTATTATTGAATTTTTAAGGCTTTAATATCAGATGATTTTATCTTAGCCTAAAACATCGGCCTTCCATTTATTCGACTTCATCTTTGTCAAGTCAAAGTTTGTCCTGAGAGAACCCTTTCAGAACATCCGGAATATCAGAGGACTTAATCAGGGGACTTAATCAGGGGACAGAGTTAACCTAGTCCCCTAAATGGTTATTTTGAATAAAATAGGCACAGAAAATAAGAGTTAAGCCGGAAAAAGCTAGCTAGCTTTCTATTGACCTTACGTATTATATCATTATAATTAATGTTGTGTAAGTAATCGTACCAGTGTAGTTACATGTCCGGAATAACAAATCCCGCGGGAAACCGTGGGACGCAAAGCTAATGGGGCTGAAATGAGCTAGTTCGACTTTTTAAGACTGCCGGGTGTACTGACAACGATGACGCGTAGGTAACAAGACGGCCAAGCTCTCTAAATATGAAAGCTTGGAATATTTTTTAGGCAAATTATTAATAGCTTTTATAATGTTTAAAATAATAGGAGAAAAAAACAGTGACAAGCTTACAAAAAAATACAAAATCGATAAAAAAGATAACATTCATTTCTGTAATCCTTGTTATGATGATTCTTGTTCCGGGCACGCTTGTGGTTGCTCAGGAATACACAGATACCTACAGCGACACCTACAGCGACACCTACAGCGACACGTACAGTGACACGTACAGCGACACGTACAGTGACACGTACAGCGACACGTACAGTGACACGTACAGCGACACGTACAGCGACACGTACAGCGACACGTACAGTGACACGTACAGCGACACGTACAGCGACACCTACAGCGACACGTACAGTGACACGTACAGTGACACCTACAGCGACACGTACAGTGACACGTACAGCGACACGTACAGCGACACGTACAGCGACACATACAGCGACACGTACAGTGACACGTACAGCGACACCAACAGTGACACCTACACGGATACGTATAGCGACACCAATAGTGATACCTATACAGATAATTATAGTGACACCTCAACCGATACCGGAGCTGAAGATGATACGAATACGGGCACACCGGTGGTTATGTTAAGCGGAGAAGTCAGCGCACCCGTGCCTGAATGTAATGCCATTATAGACGAGAGAGAAGACGGTAGGCATATATCAGCTAAAGGATATTCGCAAGACAAGTCGGGTAATCCCGATATACCCTTTATCGAGGTGTTATTAGCTTTACATCCAGGCGCGGATCAAGATTCTGTGAATGTATCATTAAGGGGTTCCGATGTGATTAAGGTTGGTGAGGGGTATGATATAGGTCCGGTACCACCCTTTGTGTTCGGGGATTACTATGATCAGGAATATATGTGGGATGATGGAATGGATATAGTAGACGGCCGCAATATGAATGTGTACGGCAAAAATGAATTTTATCCCTCAAGCCATGTAGAATTAGTAAGTGTAGAAAGGATGCGAAAATGGCTGATCGCCAGGGCGCGTTATTATCCTTATAGGTACAATCCGGTTTCGGGAAAGCTTGTCCGCTCATCAGGCGGCGAGATCGTCATATCTTATTCCTATAAAGAAATGACCGCGACTTCAGGGCCTTCACAAGATACAGCATTTGATGATGTAGTAGAGGGTCTCATCAGTAATTATGACGAGGCAAAGACATGGTACGCAAGTGAGGATGATGAAACGGCCACTCTTGGCGCGGAAGGCGGAGAAAAGGCCGATTATCTTATTATCACGACAAAAGAGATCGAGGAAAACAGCAAAGAGCTAGTTAACTTTATAAATCACAAGACGAGCCTGGGTTTCACGGTAGCGATAGCCACCGAAGAGAAGTGGGATTGCTTAACCGGCGATGAAGCCGCCAATAAAATAAGGCAATACCTTATGGATAACTATGAATCCATGGGCATAGAATACGTGCTCTTTATTGGCAACCCTAATCCGGGCAACAGTCATGTGCCTATGAAATGTGTCGGCCATACTCATAACGAGGATCACTATAATGTCCCCACAGACCGTTTCTACGCTGAACTTAGCGGGGAGTGGGGCGATATCGAACAATTACATGAGGTTATTGTCGGAAGAATACCTTTTTACGGCAATCTTGATGACCTTGATTCAATATTGAGAAAGATCATGGATTATGAGAATAGTACGGCTAAGGGATGGTTTCGCAGCGTGATGCTTACCATGCCCTGTCTTGGAAGCGAATCTCCCGCATATCGTCTGGGCGAGGCTATTAAGGAAGATATCGCTGATAAGGCGGGATTCAGAACTACAAGGTATTATGACGGCATTACCTCCGAGCTGAGGCCGCCTCCGGAATACATAGGGTGCAGCCCGCAAAATACGTTATACGCCTGGACAGAAAATCATTATGGCTTCAATTTCTTTTGGTCGCACGGCTGGGATACCATAATATATAATTGGAAATCTGACGAATTAGAACCGATATTCAGTTCGTACTATTGTTCGTACCTAAACGATAGCTATCCGTTCTTTACCTTTCAGGCAAGCTGTCGTAACGGAGCTCCGGAAAATGAACTCAATCTGGGCTACTCACTCTTAAAACAAGGGGCTATAGCCACGATTAGCGCGAGCGAAGCCAGCATCTGTAAATTCAAAGAAGAAACATTCGATAACAGCGCTACGAATGCGGGCCTGGCATATACTTATGCTCTCAACTTAATAAATAATCACATGCCTTGTGGAGATGCCTATTTTACTACGACAGCGCAGGTTCCGGTAACCGGGGATTGGATGTGGATGAACCTTTGCACGTTCAATATATACGGCGATCCTTCTTGCGCCTATCCTCAGCTTGGACCCAGTATCGCTATAGAAAAAGCTGATGTGGTTGACTCGGAGGCTGATACAGACCGAATCTTTAAAACCGGCGAGACCGCTCAACTAGTTATAACCTTGAGAAATATAGGAGAGGATGCCTCTTCTGTTGTCGCAGAGATAGACATGGTTGGCGGCTGTGTCTCTTCGGTCGAAAATGGCTCATTTGATTTCGGCGGCATGGCTCATGATGAGATCAAGGGTAATGCGGAGAATCCGTTTCTGTTTACTGTCGGCGATCTTGAGGGCGAGTTCGATCAGTACGCTTCTTTCTCGCTAACCGTGTATGCGGATGGCTCAGTACAGGTTTTGGATCTTAACGTTGATCTGGGGAGCCTAAGGCGGATCACTTCTGATGGCGCGGCGCAACTTAAACCGGATATATCCGGCGACCATGTCGCATGGCAGAATGTCAACCACGAGATATACGGGATATATCTGCGCGATATTAATACGGGGGATGAAAATTTAATAGCCCGCGACACCGATATGGGCATTGGTCCGGCACTATCGGATAATTATGTCGCATGGCTTGGGATCTCGAAAAGAGAGGGCATCTACACTCATTACGATGTGTACAGGCATAAAATATACGGCGGCGCGGGAGAAGATAGTTGCGTAGTATCGCCTGAATCGACTTACTGCGCGAGATGCGTCGATGTATCCGATGATGCCGTTGTCTGGTGTGAATATAGGGGCGTATACGTACATAGGATTGGGGAAGAGGCAGAAAAGATTACTAATACTCCATGGGTCTATGATATAGCGATATCAGGCAACAAGATCGCTTGGAAAACCTGCTTAATGTCGGAAAATACTATTTTTGTATACGATGGTGAAACGACCGAGACCATCGCATCCGGGATGTATGATACCTCCGGCCAGATTGGCATTGACATATCAGGTGATATAGTAGTCTACAATCATAAGGCAGAAGAGGACCATGATATATATGTCTACAACACAGAAACAAAAAGCGAAAGAAGGATTATATTGGGAGGAGACCAAAAGAACCCGGCAATATCCGGCGAAAGAATAGTTTACCAGGATAACCGAAACGGGAATTGGGACATTTACATGTATGATCTTGAGGAGGATATTGAGGCAAGGATTACCCAACACCCGGAGGACCAGATCAACCCCGCTATATCAGGCAATAGGCTTGTTTGGCAGGATGAGCGCGGCGGTAACTGGGACATATATTTGTTGGAACTTAACGATGGTGGGGCCATCCCTCTGCCTAAACCGGTCGTTACTGACAGCGGTGAGTACTTTTCTCCTGCCGATACAATCTCGGCAGGGTGGCTGCTTCAGGATCCTGATATATCTGTTGTCGAATATCAGTACAGAATAGTTGAGGATAGGCCCACAGGGCGTATAGTCAGGGATTTTACATCCACGGGCGTAAATAACACGGTTGACATTGCGGCAGGGGAGCTGGATCTTATAGCAGGCAAAATCTACTATTTTGGCGTCAGGGCGAAAAATACAGAAGGCCTGTGGGGCGAAACCGGTTATTCAGACGGCATACGGATTACCGCCGCGCCCGCAGCGCCGTCTGAGCTGACAGCGACCTACGTGCCGGGAAGCGGGATACGGCTGGAATGGAAGGATAATTCGGACAATGAGACATCATTCAAGATAGAGAGACGGGTAGACAGCGCTTCCGCGTTCAGTCATCTGGCAGAGGTATCCGGTGGGGCCATTTCCTTCATCGATACGGATATCGCAGTAGACCATGTATACCGTTATCGGGTAATTGCACACAACCCCTCATATGCGTCGGATCCGTCTAATATCGCATACGCGGCGGTAAGCTCGACTCCTCCGGCGGCACCAACGAATCTGGCAGCTGAGGTCATTGCATCGACGTCTATAGAACTAAGATGGAATGATAATGCGGATAATGAGACCGAATACAGGGTATACCGCAAAGTAGAGTATTATGTTATATACGGCCCAGCGATGCCACCGTCTTTTTATGAGCTCATCGCCACCCTGCCGGCCGATATGACGACCTATATTGATACGGGGCTTGATCCCAATGCAACGTACTCTTACCGGGTCGATGCTGTGAATAACGCGGGTAGAGGGTGGTCGGAGATAGTCAGTCTGTCGATACTGCCGCCTCCAGCAGCGCCGTCTGACCTGTGTGTGGTCAATTCCTCCTTATCCACGGTTGACTTCTCCAGTGTGGTCAATGTCTCCTCAGCCAGGATCGACTTCTCCTGGAGAGATAATTCAGACAATGAGATGGGTTTTCTGGTATACAGATTTGATCACCTATTTCAACGATGGTCGCTTATAGCAATGTTAGGGGAGGATGTTACATCATATTCGGATACCATTTCTATAAATAGTTATGACTATAAGGTCATTGCGTACAACAGGACCGGACAAAGTGGAGGATCGAACCTGATATCGATCATGTTTGAGTGATGATATATTGCAGGGACGGCTGATATGGCCGGGATAAAGGGTCAGGTAGATCAGAGTAGGGGAGCAGTATAATCCTTACTATGCGGATAACAATATATCAACAACATTTTCGTAATTTTTGCGGGCGTCGAATTCTATCGGCGGTTTGTATGAAAGGACCGTTTTTATAATGAAAGAGGCGTTGTCATCGATGAAGGCTTCGATATATTCTTCAAGGAACCTGTCTTTGCCGGAAAAATCTTTGATCATAGGATCCAGTAAGACTTTAAGCAACCTGCGCATTTTCATTTTTACCTCGTCTGTCAATTCCTTGTCCAGGCTCCGTATAATAGACATGTAGGAGTACATTGCCCTGCGGTATGTTTTTCTCTGATCTCTATTTTCCCCATTCATGCCCTTAGTGTCGATAATAACGAATTTGACTCCCTGAATTTTAGTTTTAAGATTTTTCAGATGTCCTTTATATTCGTCACGTGAAAATTCGTCCGGCAGCTGAACAATGATGTCTTTGCCGCTGATATCCCTTTCCCCGGAGATAGCCGCAACGCGGCTGATTATATTATTAACAATGTCTTCGGGTTTGTCGGTACCGATTCTTTCTATATGGAAGACACCGCTGTATTCGGTATTTTTTTCTTCTTCATATTCGGTATTGTTCTTAAATGCATCGTAGGCCATAAATAAGGTAGAATTTCTTACCGGCATGGTTATTTGCCGACCGACATCGCGCGCCGCTTGCTCCATGTCCAAAATCTCTTCGGCAGGCGTTTCAAAAAGATCCGCAGCGCTCGAATAAGGCAGTTCCGGATAGCTTTGCGCCACTGTCGGATGGGTAACGTGCCCGTCATGTGTATTAATGGCAAGGCCTAATTCAGGAAATATTTTTACCGCTTGCGCTAAACCGAAAGCCAGCGCAAATGTATAGGCTGTGTTTGATTTCTCCAGTTCCGGTGAAGCGACGCTGCCTACTCCGTCCGGGATATTTGGAACGCTATACCTGATATTGCCAAACTCATCTATAAAAACCGGTTCGGCATGAGACGCCGAGCGCGAATTATACCAGTTGCCTCCCTGGTCAATAGGCGGGTCTGCTATAACTTTTGGCCGGCCGGAAGGCGGGCTGGAAATATTTTTTAATAGTTCCCTACCCATCTTTACGGTCTCTTTTCCGGATTCGTAAGTAGCCCCTCCAAGTATGTCCGCCTCTTTATACGCATTCAATAATTCTTTCGAAGCGTTGTCTAAGTCGTAGCTCATTGAGTGTATTGTTTTAAAACTGTCGCCATAGCGGCGGAACTTTACCGCCAACTCTTCGAGCACGCGTCCCCTTATATCCATCACGGTTACCTGAGCCCCGGCCTCAAGGAGCACACGCGCCATGTGCTCGCCTACCACGCCGCCTCCTATAATAACCGCTTTCTTATTTTTCCCCTTGAGAGTGTCCTTAAACATATCCATATCAGGATATTTTTGCTTTAGTTCCTGCCTCATTTCATGACCCTTTTTCGATAATTCTATTTTTCGATCATTGCCTTTGCCGGTTACTTTTCCATGAAGTGTGTAGATTATTGTTTCACAGCCTGCAATATGCCCCGCCACTATGCTCATCGGTTTTAGAGAAGGGGTAACCGTATGCCCGTCTTCTTCCGTGACAATGGTTTCATAACCAATCGCTGTTACTTTATTGTCAACCATTTGCTTTGTCAAATTTTTAAGTTCGCCGGACCCGAGGTGTTGATACGTAAAGACAATGAGGTCGGATCTAAGATGTTTAAACTCAGAGGGTTGCGGTTCTTTGACCTTTTTTATTATGTCGGCCGTTCCCCATAATTCTTCAGGTGTCATGATGATTTCGGCGCCTGCATTTTTATAATCAATGTCAGAGGCATAATATTGTCCGGCGCCACTTTCTACTATAACACGGACCCCGCGGCTGGTAAGAAACCTTACCCCGGCAGGGGTTAATCCTACCCGTGTTGCCCCTTCCTTGATCTCTCTGGGTATTCCAACTATAAGGGGTGGGCCGGACCTCTTTATTTTTCCGGTGTCGCCAGCGGGGATCAGGCCTAAGTCATCAGGTGAGGCAGCTTTAATGATATCATTCTTATTCGCAGCGTATTGTGCTTCTGTATAAACCGTTAAAGGAAAACCGCCAAAATCGTCTCTGGTAACGGTTGAGAAAGTGGCATAATATACCCTTAAGCCGTTTTCCCGGTCGCTAATTTTACACCTTATAACATGCCAGCCTTTTAATGTGCTTAGAGGTGTTATATTATCCGAAAAGTGCACCGGTATCGCCTGCCTGAATTCATTTATATTTTTCATTAAGACGTTGAGATCGGCAGGTTCGTTCTTACCCACGGTTCTTTTTTTACTTGCGCCTCTTGCGGAGGACATCAAAAGGAGCTCGAGCGCATTGGATATCCGCCACATGTCACTCTGTTGGAGGCCTACTATCTCTGCATCGTCCCTGGAAGGCGCAGCGAGATTTGTATTGTCTGCCGTAACATTAATATCAAGGGCGAAACCAAAAGGACGCATAAGAAAACAAAGAATTATAAGAATAGACGATATTTTTTTCATTTTCATTTTATCCATTCTGTTTTTCTTTCAGATTGATCGATCCGTCTTGGCCATAGCCGAGCGTTCCTCCTTTATATGATTCGCCATAGGACTATCGTGACATTTAATTATACCATAGGGTAAAATCGCGATTGTCACAAATATGTAACAGGCCTGTAAAATAAATGTAACAGGCATGTGGCCTGCCCCTATGACTTGTACCGCTTCTTAAGAGAGCGGCGGGCTTAATTGAGGGTCACCCATTGATTACATCAGGTTAAGACCCTATCTGTATCCGTTCGGATATAATTCTTCTGATTTTAAAATATTAGCTATATACAATATTATCTATAAGTGTTACTATATAATGCGATGACACAATTAAACCATCGGCCGGGCACATCTTTTGATGGTTTCGGCATAGCGCCTAGTATACTCGGAATATTGGATAAATTGCGCTTTACCACCCCCACTCCAATTCAAAACAAAGCAATTCCAATAGGCATAGAAGGCAAAGACATTATCGGGGTCGCGCAGACTGGTACAGGGAAGACCCTAGCTTTTGCTGTCCCTATTATCCAGTGCCTGGCTCAAAGAAAAGGCAAGGCTTTGATACTGGCGCCGACCAGAGAGCTCGCCATGCAAGTTAACGAAACATTTGATAAGATCGCCCCGCCCTTTGGCATAAGAACAGCTGTTATTATAGGGGGGGCATCCATGCATAATCAACTTAAGACATTAAGGAATAATCCACGCATTATAATTGCGACACCGGGACGTCTGGCGGATCATATGAACCAGCGTACGGTTCTATTAGCGGACACAAGTATTCTTGTGTTGGACGAGGCCGATCGTATGCTCGATATGGGTTTCTTACCCCAGATAGAGCACATTCTTAGAGCTATACCGAGAAATAGACAGACCATGCTTTTTTCGGCTACAATACCTGAGTCAGTGGTCAGGATAGCCACTACACATATGAAATTTCCCGTTCATGTCGAAATTGCGCCCTCCGGCACGACCGCCGAACGCATTATTCAGGAATTATTCATAGTAAAAGAAGAGGCCAAGAAGAAACTTTTAGGCAAGCTCCTTAATCAATATCATGGTCCGGTACTTCTATTCTCGCGGACGAAAAGAGGCGCAAGAAAGATCACAAGGCTACTAAAGAATATGGGTTACAGGGCGGCGGAAATTCATTCTGACCGTTCGCAGAGCCAGCGGAAAGAAGCCCTCAATGGCTTTAAAGCCGGAAGATACAGAGTGCTTGTGGCTACGGATATAGCGGCCAGAGGGATCGATGTCGTAGGTATCGAGCTTGTTATAAATTATAACCTTCCGGAAGACCCTGAGAATTATGTGCATCGAATAGGCCGCACGGGAAGGGCCGGTCATGAAGGACGGGCCATATCTTTCGCAAATCCCGAGCAGGGCGGTAACGTGCGCAATATTGAAAAACTCATTAAATCCGCTCTACCCATATCGGAACATCCCGAGCTTCCGAAGGAAAGATTTACCTGCTTTGATCAGAAACGTCCGTCTCGACCGTTCCATGTAAGACGGAGAGATAGTCGTGGAACGCGAAAAAGTAGGCGCGCCCGGCGCGGAACGAGCGGCCACTATAATATTTGATTTAAAATCCCCTCTGATGGTTAAAATTTCATAAATAAGATATAATAAATCAGGCGTATTATGCTCAACTTATCCAAAAAAAAGATATAGACCGCGACTTATAATTCTTTCCTTCCCATAATATAATATGTATTCCTGCTCGGCAGGAAGAACAACTGCATTATTTAGCTATGGGGAGGATAGGGTGATCTGGTATTGAATTATTATAATTCGCCTAATAGCACGAATAGACGAATAGAGAAACACTAAAAAAGCTCTTTTATGAATGTACCTGTCGAACCATTTTTTATAGACGTAATTGACTCAATAACTCAAGAATGGCGTTAAGTTAATAAATTTACTCCGTCCCCCATGTTTCCTGTATCTCTAATCTTGCAAAACTTCCCGCCTTGGGGTATATTTAAAAGAAGAATAGGCAGGCATGATGGGAACAAAACAGTTGTTTGGAGTTAGGATATTCGGGTGGTCTATTGTTTCTATAGGCTTTTTTGTGTCTCTATCCCTTTTAGCGTGTACTGTTATCGCGGGTGAAGAGTTTAGCGAGTGGAAACCGCGGCCCGTTCACAGGCATAAGAACCTTCCCGGAGGATGGGGAATACATCAAAAAGGGCAGTTGACCCTTAATCGTGATGGAACCGAGACCTATGCTGGACAGGAAGAGCTGATTAATCCTAATGGCGAAGTTGTGGATACCTACCCGTTTATAGAGGATTACGACGCCGATGGGAATCTTATGAATAGGCAAATACCGGATGATGCTATGGTCCCGACTCCAGTTCCTGAGGCAATTCCTATCACCGATGAAACACACAAAGGTGAACCGTCTAAATCGTGGACGGGAAATGTAAGTATACGTGTAAGCTCAAAATTAAAAAGGGATAATCCTAATTACCCAGACGGCCATAAGACCGTTACCGGGTCAATCTCGGGAAATATTAATCTAGATTTTATACTTGGCCTGGCCGGAAAACCATTATTGGAAAAAAACCTTTGGGAGGGGCATAATCTTATTTCCGGACAAATGAAATACGGGTATAACGGCAGTTTAAAAGAGGTAATAAGGGATAGGGCGGGAGCGCGTACGACTAATCTTAAAATAAATTACGCTGATTCAATGCCTCTTAAACCCTTTGATTCATCAAGTTATCTATTTTCTCATGTTGACCTTTGCTTGGTGCAAGAGAAAGGCATTTATATTTTAAAAATAGAAACTCCTTCTTTTCCTGTTCAAGAAAAGTGGACCTATCCGGACGGAGAGACAGCTGTCGTAGACACATTATGTAATTACGCGTTTATTTACATAGGCAAACTTGATAAAAATGTAAAAATTATTTCAGGCACATGCGGTTGGAGCGCGGATCAACTTTTTAAGGTAATTACTGAACCGGGCAGTTATGGTTATGATTATATTTCAGGTTATATAGCCGGCTTTATGGGCTGCATGATTGATTCAAAAACAATAGACAGCGGTTCTGTGATATCGGAAGAACGCAGATTGTTAGGTAAAATAAATGAATTTTATCATGAAAACATAAATTTATACAGTGTTGCGCCGGTCCGGCCTTTTATGACGGATTATATTACTGAATGGACATTTTCTGAAAATGACAGAGATGGCAGCGATGTTACAAGGGAAGGTTCGCTGACGGCAACTTGGAATTTTAACCGTGTGAGGACCCTATATGATCAGTAAGGTTCGATGAAAATTAGGCGGCTCTTTAAACATTAAAGGCGTAAAATTTGATAAAAACGCGCGGCAAAAAAAAAGGTTTAGTCTTGAGTCTTGGAGCAGCCCAGGGGTTGGCTCATATAGGTGTTATTAAGGTGCTAAACCAAAACAATATTGGTTTTGATATCGTAACAGGTTCCAGTATAGGCGCCTTTATAGGCGCGTGTTACGCGAAGGATGGCGATGTGGCTGCGGTTGAGCGTTCTTTTTTAGGGATCAATTTGGAGACGTTGCCTAAATTAGTAGACCCTAAATTATCGATATTATCAAAGGGTCTGCTATCAGGAGATAAGGTAAAAGAGTTGTTAAGAACAATTATCGGAGATGTTGAATTTAAGGATTTAAAGATACCTCTGGCTGTTGTGGCTACGGATGTTCATACAGGAGAAGAAATTATCTTTAAAAAAGGTTCTGTGCTTGATGCCGTAAGGGCCAGCATTTCGATGCCTGGAATATTCGTACCCGTAAAACTTAATAATAGGTATCTGATAGATGGAGGCAGCGTAAATCCTCTTCCGGTTGATCTCGCAAAAAAGATGGGAGCCGAATATGTTGTTGTAAGCAATATTGTCCCGTCCCCGGCTAAAAGGGAGACAGGCAGAAGTGCTAAGAGGAAAGAAGAGGGAAACAGCCGCGGAAAATTCATAAAAACCCCATTTGTAAAAGGTGATAAAAACATGCCGGATATGTTTAGCGCGCTGGTTCAGGCTATTCATATAACAGAATATAAAATCGTAAACGATAGATTAAAGGAGGCGGATTTAGTTATAACCCCGGACACTAAAAGCATAGATAGCCTGGATTTTACCAAGGGAATAGAGGCAATTAGAAAAGGCGAAGAAGCGGCAAAAAAAGCCCTTGAAAGGCTAAAGGATATTATGTGAATCGAACGTATGAAAGGAGAGGGGGCGCAGGCCAGTTGAGCAATTGATGCGGGCATCCCGAAATGGGGACAACGGAAGATTGGCGACTATATAATCGATGATAGGTTTCGCGTTAATGGTGGCGCTGGATGTGGCGTTTGGTTAAAAAGGCATGTCGTTTTATGGACGTACAGATTTCTTTATGGTAGAATACTTGAGATGAGTTTAGATAAAAACGCGAAAAAGATAATCCTGGAATTCCAAAGGAATGAGATAACGGAATACTATATTTACAGGGCGCTTGCCGCTTTCGCGCGGGCCGGGCATAATCGCGATGTGCTGAAACGGCTGGCCGATGAAGAATTGCGCCATTATCATACCTGGCATAAATATTCCGGCGAGAAGGTAAAACCAAGGGTACTCAAAAAATGGTTTTATATAGCGATATCCGCGGTATTCGGGGTTACGTTCGGCATAAAATTAATGGAACAGGGGGAAAATAACGCGCGGGCCTCTTACGCCAAGGTAAAAGACATGGCGCCTGAAGCGGAAACTATCGAAAAAGAAGAATCCGAGCATGAAAATCAGCTCGCGGGCATGATAAACGAAGATAAACTGGCGTATATGGGATCCATGGTGTTGGGATTAAATGACGCTTTGGTGGAGTTTACGGGGGCGTTGGCAGGTTTTACCTTTGCCCTGCAGAATTCCCGTTTAATAGCTATGACGGGATTGATCATGGGATTCTCCGCTTCGTTTTCAATGGCGGCATCGGAATATCTTTCGACAAAGACGGAGTCGACCGGTAAAAATCCCTTAAAGGCATCATTCTATACAGGTGTGGCTTATTTGATCACTGTCGTAGTCCTTGTCTTGCCATATTTTGTCTTACAGAATTATTATTTATCTTTGTTATCAACACTGGCGCTTGCCGTACTTCTTATTTTGGCGTTTACATTTTATTTTTCAGTAGTGAAAGAGATCAAATTTAAAGGCCGGTTTTTGGAAATGCTTGTCATAAGTATGGGGGTGGCTTGCGCGAGTTTTCTTATAGGACTTGCCGTGAGACATATTTTACGTGTGGATGTTTAGTCGGAAAGGAGGAAACCATGCCGGAATTCGGAACGCCTTTTTCGGGGTTAGCTAAGGATAAAAAGATCACGAAAACGGAATTGATCCGCGCGATACGCTTTATGGTAGCGGCGGAATATGAGGCTATCCAGCTATATATGCAGCTGGCGGAATCGACTGATAATAAACTTGCCCAGGAAGTCCTCAAGGATATAGCCGATGAGGAACGGGTCCATGCCGGAGAGTTCTTAAGGCTGTTAAAGGAACTCGCTCCTGATGAGCAGAAGTTCTATGATGAGGGAGCGGAAGAAGTACAAGAAGAGATCGATAAGAAATAAAGGTGTTAAATATTACGGCATATAATGGAACTTTCTTCATTCTATTGCTGTCTGATATTATAAGATGATAGAGAGAATAGTAAGCTTTTTCCTGAAAAGACACATCCTGACAAACCTGTTTTTTATAACAGTGTTTGTCGGCGGTATTTTTTCATGGGTGCAGATCCCAAAAGAGGAGCTGCCGGATGTAACATTCGATATAGTAAGGGTCAGTGTGGGTTATCCCGGGGCGTCAGCGGAGGAAGTGGAATATTACGTTACCAGGCCCATAGAGGAAGAGCTTCGGGGGCTGGACGGCATACATAGAATAACCAGCTCGACCGGGATAGGGACATCCAGCGTAAATGTCGAGATAGAGAGAAATTACCCGGATAAGGATGATGTGATCTCTGAGATAAGAAACGCCGTTCTGGATGTTGACCTGCCGGATGAAATAAGGGATAATCCTCATGTAAGAGTTTTTAAGACCTCCCGTAAAGCTATAATAGATATTGGTTTATACGTACAGGGAAAGCATATACTGGATGTCAACTCCAGGCAAATGCTCCAGGAATACGCGCTCGCTCTTGAGAATAAACTTTTAAGCCTGCCTGAGGTAAGTTCGATAAACCGCTCCGGATACCTGGATGAAGAGATACACATTAAGATCTATCCGGAAAAACTTATAGAGTACCGTATACCTCTCAACTCAATAATTAATGAGATACAGAAAAACAACGTAAGGCAGCCGGCGGGCAATATTGAGAACATTGAGGAGCCAAAGGTAATCCTTTCCGGGGAGCTGACGGATGTTGAGGCCCTGAAAGAGCTGGCTATACAGGGTGGTTTTGAGGGGCAGGTGGTACGCCTTAAGGATGTGGCTGACGTTGTAAGAGGCCATGAGAAGACAAAGACGGTAACTAAAATAAACGGCCATGAGGGGATGTTCCTTAACATAGTTAAAAGCTCACAATTTGGCATAATCGAGGCGGTTGATGTAGTAAAGCGGGTAGTCGCGGATTTTTCTAAAGGCGGGGACAATAAAGGTAAAGTTACGGCCGTGATCCTGGATGATGAATCTTTTGACGTCAGAAACCGCCTGTCCATTATAGGGTTGAACGGGGCGATAGGATTTGTCCTGATATTGATAATGCTTTTTACCTTTCTGAACCTGCGTTCCGGTTTCTGGGTCGCTATGGGAATACCCTTTACTTTCTGTTTCACACTCATCGGAACCTTGGCCGCCGGCTACTCTGTAAATAATGTTACACTGGCCGCGGTCATAATCGTCATGGGCATGGTCGTTGATGACGCGATCGTGGTATCGGAAAATATTATACGTATCCGTTCCGGAGGGGTACCCATGGAAAAGGCCGCGGTAGAGGGCACTTCCTTTGTGTTCCTTGCTATAGTGGCGAGTATATTGACGACTTGTGTCGCTTTTATCCCGCTCTACTTTTTTACAGGCAGGTTCGGAGCGATGGTAACCTTCCTACCCTTGATAATCATTTGTATGTTGGGGGGGAGTTTGCTCGAAGCGCTTCTCATATTACCGGGGCATATGATACTTAAGGCGGAAGGCGTGCTTCGAAAGATCATGGGAGGCATATCAAGAACCCTGCCGGGAAGGCGCGATTCAGCGGATGGGTCCTCAAACCAGCATTGGTTCGTTAAATGTGAGGATATCTATGAAAAACTGCTTGAGAGAATACTGCCCAGAAAACTTCTCGTGTTTTTTATCTCTGTCGTTTTATTATTGTTATCGATGAATATTGCTTTTTCAAAAATGAAATTTGTGATGTTTCCGGGCGAAGAGACGAGACAGATAAGCGTTACTGCGGAGACGCCCTCCGGAACGACGCGTTACAAGACCGCTATTTTATCTCAACCTTTAGAGGATATTATCTCCACTTATGTGGGAAAGGAAGTCGTGGGTTTCAGGAATCAGGTCGCGCGTACGAGAAGGGGGTCTGTCTCCCAGGAAAATAAGTTCCGCATGCGTGTTGAGATCCTGCCGAAGGAGAAAAGAAAAAAGAGCGCTGATCAGCTTATAGAGGAATGGAAACAAAAGTTTTCCGGGCTGCCTCATATACAGAACATAAAGCTTAGTAAGTCTTGGCATGGTCAGGAAGGGGCAAGCCCAATTGAGATCCTTGTAAAGGAGAACAATGATGAACGCCGTCGCGGCATCACTAATGAGATAGCGAAACTTCTGGCGAAACACCCCGCGTTAAGGAATGTTGAGATCGACAGGCCTATGCTTAGCCCCGAATATAATATATCGCTTAATAGGGATAAGATCAGAAGGTTGGCAATAAGCCCCGCTGATGTCGCCAAAACTCTACGCGCCGGATTAGAGGGGCTTATCCTGTACGAGTTTATGGGGGATGATGAAGAGGTATATGTCCGTATTACCACTGTCAAAGAAGCGAAAGATGACATTAAGAAAGTCCTGAATATACCTGTTGAAAATGAGGGAAAATATCTTGTCCCCATAAAAGATGTTGTCAGTGTTGAGGAGGTTTCCAAGCCGGATTCTCTTATCAGGGAAGACCTTAAACGTATAACCACAATTTACGCGGATATAAAGCCGGGATCAGGCGCGACCCCGCTGGATATCGCGAGTCATTTTGAAAACGGCTCATTCAGAAAAATAACTGCGCAGCACCCTTCAACTGTAATTGAATTCGCGGGGGAAGTCAAAGACACGCGTGAATCCCGAAAGGATTTTATCTTCGCGGTCATAATGGCCATAGCTATGATCTACGTGATACTTGCCCTTCTTTTTAATTCGTTGTATAAACCACTGATCATTATGTTGGTGATACCTTTCGGAATAGTCGGCATAATCATCGCTTTTCGTTTGCATGGCATCCTGCAGTATGGGTTTTTCGCTGTCATAGGAGCGCTTGGGCTGGCCGGTGTCGTGGTAAATGACGCCATAATCATGGTTACGAAGCTGGATAAAGGGTTTAATAAGGAAGTGAACAGAAAAGACATTAACAGGCATGTGGCCGGAATAGCTAAAACAAGATTAAGGGCGGTCATCCTTACTACGCTTACCACGGTAGTGGGGGTTATGCCTACAGCGTATGGTTGGGCCGGATACGATTCGATGCTTTCCCAAATGATGCTCGCGTTGGGGTGGGGGCTATTCTTTGGCACACTTATAACTCTGGTGCTTATACCTTCTATATACGCTTTTATCAAGGAATTTAATTCCGGTATCAAGGGGGCACAGGTTTGAGTAAAGTAAGCAAGGCAATATTTGTATTAACACTATTCTTCTATATGGGATGTTTTTCGTGCCGTAATCTGTACGCTCAGGAAGACCCGTCTGAGATCCTGAAATTGGATACATATATAAAACAGGCGTGTAAAAAAGATACCGTATTCCAGGAAATTCTGATAGATGAGCTCGCGCTGAAATATAAGAAGGCCATAACCCTTCCCGCCTCCGACCTGGTCCTGTTCGTTACAAATCAATATAGTTTCCTTGTCGATTATGATGAGGGCGACTCTGAAAACAGTGTTTCATTGAGTAAACTCTTCCCTTTTACCGGAACGGAAATAGAGGCTGAATACAGCAATGCTCTTTCTACCGGCACTCACAGGATATCATCCGCGTTCACGGCTGAAATATCCCAGCCGATAGCCGAAGACGCGTTTGGCAGAAATACCCGGTTATTAGACAAGATCACCGGCATAGAAATAGATGTGGCGAGGCATCAGATCGTAGAGGCGTATGAGGACTATATGGCGGCACTTATACAGCTGTATTATGACTGGTATTCCGCTTATGAAAACCTGAAAACAGGCCGGAATTCATATAACGAGAACAAGAAGCTGTTGGATAATATTAAGGAAAGAAAGAAGAGCAAGATCGCCCTGCCTATAGACGTGAATAAGATCAATCTCCAGGTCCAGAGTAAAATGGAAAATCTGATCTCTCTCCAGGAGGAATATAATGAATACCTAAATCTTGTCAAACAGGCGATACGCTATGAAGGTTCAAACAGGTTGATACCGCAGGATTCAACGCTTTATGAGAGAGGCGCGATCGATTTTGACCAGGGGTATAGGATGTTCGAGGAGATGAGCCGCACATCTCTTATTTTGAAATTACTCGATGACAAAAGCGGGCTTGAGGCGGATAGATACGCGGACGAACTGCTCCCATCGATAGATCTTTTCGCGGGGTACAGCCTTGAAGGGACAAGGTATGATTTCAAAAGCAACGAGCAATTATTTTACGCGGGATTATCGCTGGATTGGCCTTTTCCCGGCCAGGTAGAGACAGGTAATTACCGGATATCAAAGATAACCTCAAGAAAGAGAAAACTTACATCCGGCAATACGCGTATCCAGTTACGCACGGACCTCAAAAACCTTTATATCCAGATAGAGAGGGAAAGGGAGCTTGTAGAGATAGCGAAAGAAAAGATAAAACTGGCCCAGGCTATTGTTGAGGATGAGACAGAGAATTATTCATTAGGCCGCTCGACATTAAATGACCTCATAGACGAGATAAATAAACTGGAAGACAATAAGTTCAGCAAAATATCCCGCCGGATACGGATGAAGAAGCTGACAATAGAATGGCTGCGGATGACCGATACCCTTGTTTCTGAAAAAGGGGCAGAATTGACTTATTGACTTGAATGCAGCGTTAAGTTTATAAGTTAACACCGTCCCCGGCATAGCCTCGGTCCTGCCATTCCCGGTGTGCTGCCATTTATCCTTGACGTGATACGCGGGATATGTCATAATGCTACACGACGTGTTCATGGATATATATTAAAATAGTTTAGGGGGCAGTTTATCTGATAGCGTAATGCTATATAAGGTATGCTGTCTTTTTTATTTTTTAAAGAGTAGAGAGAGCTATACAAATAAGGCAGATATTCTGTTACGGTATTAACAGATAGGTTTTGGCTCAATGAAGGTGTAATGACTATAAATAGCAGGAGGAGACAGGTCATGAAGACAATAATCAGGCTGGGGGTATTAACGGCAATATTGCTGACGTTGACGAAAGGTGTTTTGTGCGCCGATTCTGTTGATCCGGTATTTTGGAATAAGCTGGGTTCTATAGATGAAATAACAAACAGTGACGCCGGGCCTGCCGTGGAGATTTTCGGCACTCCGATATTCGAATCTGCCCAATTCGATAATGGTGTGTACTTTGAAACGGAAACGGAATATTTAAGAACGACCAGCGATATCCTGCCTTTACAAAAAGGATGTGTGGAGTTCTGGTGGAGACCCCATTATGACTATAATAACCAGAGTAAATATTATAACTGCAGGTTCTGGGGATCCAGTATCGGGGTGCCGGGGCCGTCTCCATACGGAAAAATAAGGCCCGGGGGATTTTATAATTACGAAAATTCCTCGTTTGCCATTCAGATTTTATTTACCGATAATAGCGGCAGTAATTATGTCCTAAAACACGCTCCCGCTAAGCCTTTTTACGCGAATGATCTTGTTCATATAGCCTATGTGTGGGACGTGGATACGCGGATAGAAGGCCAATACTCGTTGGCGATGTATCAGGATGGAGAGCTTATCGGCGCTTGGAATGATGATATCAAACCCGATATTCCACTTACCTGCGAAACCCCCTATTTGCGGATATGCAATTTTGACGGCAATACGACTACGGGGTGGGATGGGGTCAAGGGATCCATGGACAACTTTAAAATATACAATTACGCCAAGACGGATTTTTCAGACAGGTTTTATGAGGATGGGGTTATACCTGTGGCAGAGGACAAACTGCTTTTATGGAATAAAGCGGGTTCAGATATCGAGGTGGCCGACAGTAAAATAGGCGCCAGCGGAATAATCTCTGGTGAGGTAGAGTTTAAATCAGGGAAATTCGGTAATGGTTTTTATGTTGATGCCAGTTATTTTCGGGAATCGGTAAAATTCTCCAACAGCGAAATTTTCTCCAGTCTTGACAGAGGTTCTATCGAGATGTGGGTAAAGACTGATTATGATGTGGTTGACGGAAGGCCGCAGGTTGATCAGTCCGTATATAGTGATGGGGAATTCAGGCTTTTTGATAATTTCTATAATCTGGGAATGACCTTCAGCCTTGATAACAGGGAAGGACAGGGGATCAAATTCCAATGGCTTGGGGGCGGGGAGGGAAATGAATACATCTATGACAGAACATCGGACTGGTCCGCCGGCGACCTGGTTCATCTGGCGGTATCCTGGGACATCTCGGGAATTGATGAGACAGGCGAGACTATGCGTATATTCGTCAATGGCGACAAGACAGCGGGCACATCCAATATCCTTAAAACGATATCCGTAGCGGATATCGGTGAACACATATTTTTCGGAAACACAAGGGACGTGAATCAGTCGCCTAATTTCAACACGCCATTGCGCGGTGTGATCGATAACCTGAAAATTTATAATTACGCGAAATCAGATTTTTCTGACAGGTTTTATGAAGACGGGGCCCCGGCAGATGATCCTAATGTAAAGGTTCGCGTCAGAAAACTGTCGAAAGATAAGAAGACCGGGATATTGACAAAACGGATACTTATTAAAAATATTTCCGGCGAATTGTTATATGCCCCCATAAAAGCCGTGGTCTATAATATTTCCGATCCGAGGGTAAGCGTATTAGATCCGGACGGTTTCACGGAAGACGGAAGGCCGTATATAGAGTTTACGGATGTTGATATCCCTGCCGGATTTCTGCTTCCTAAAGAGAAATCCCCGTGGAAGCCCGTAAGCTTCAGTAACGGGGCCCTCTATCCGTTTACGTTTGCCGTTGAGGTTCTTTATGCTATGAATGACCCGTACGAAGACCCGTCGTTTTATTACGCGGATATCAGTGATTACGCTTCGTATACTGTTAAAAAGTCAAAGAGGCGTAAAAAAACAGGTGTTCTCACGCAAAAAATATATGTGAAAAATACATCCGACATGATTATGCTGCCGCCCATTAAAGTCATTATTTATAATATAACCGACCCGAATGTAAGCGTCATGGACCCTGACGGCATGACAGCAGACGGCAGGCCATATATAGAGTTCACGGCCGGTGACATCCGCAACAGTGACTATTTGCGTCCCGGAAAAAGAACAATCGCGAAAAAAGTGTTTTTCGCAAACGGGGCTCGTTATCCGTTTGAGTATGATACGGAGATTTTTGCTTTCAGGCAGGATATCAGTACGACAGGGACCGTGGATGATCCATCTGAGGAGACGGTTATCCGGACCGAAGAGGCAGAGCTTGTGATCCCCGCGGGCGCGGCTGACGAGGGAACGGCCGTGAAAATTACAAAGGTAGAAGATCCCGAGGGCATCCCTGACAATATCCGGGGCGCCAGCGCGGTGTATAAATTTGAAACCGACGGCTATATCTTTAAAGAGCCGGTAATCGTTAAGATCGGCTATAATGCCGCGGCTATCCCTTCTTATTTTTCCGCCAGTAACCTTAGGATATTTTCTCGTGAGGATGCGGGAGGGGAGTGGACAGCGCTGAAGGTTAATGAATTAAATACCGCCGGCCACTGGATATCGTCCGCTGTAACGCATTTTAGTGAGTTTATCGTGGGGACACTGTCATTGCCGTCGGCGCCTGAACATTTGAACGTGAATCCAAACGCGCGAAAGGAAGAGCCGATGATCAGTCCGCTGGACGGCATTACATCGGTCAAGCCGCCGCAGGGGAATAATTACGGTAATGCCGCCGTAAATTATCCGTTTTCAATCCCTCCGGGGCGGGCCGGTATGTCGCCGGAGGTTGTATTGACATATAGCGGTTCAAAGGGCAATGGTGTCTGCGGAATCGGATGGGATATCGCGTTTGATTCTATCAGGCGAAGCGCGAAAAACGGTGTTCCTCTCTATGATCATACCGACGTATTTACGCATGCCGGCGTAGAACTTGTGGAAACGGATAGCGGCGCCGGATACAGAGAGTTTTTCAGGAAGACAGAGGATGGGGCATTCCTTAGGTATAGATATTTTTCATCCGGCGACTATTGGACGGTTGCGGATAAAAACGGTAAAAAAATGTATTTTGGACAAACGGAAAATTCCCGTGAAAACGGACAGACAATATCTGGCGACCGGCAGGGCAGTTTCCTATGGGCGTTAACAAGAGTGGAAGACTTAAACGGAAATTTCATGGAATACGCGTATTTAAAGAATAGTGAAAGGGCCTTTCTTGATGAGATAAGGTATACCGGAAACACCGTAACATCTGATGATCCGGCATTTAAGGTAAGGTTTAGCTATGCCAGCCGTGATGATGGTTATTTTACGACCGAAGGCGGCATAGACAGAGGGGTTTTCTTAAAGATGTCAGCTGTCGCTGTATATTACGGCCTTGATGAGGTGAATTCCTATGATCTTACGTATGAACAGAGCCCGTCTTCTTTTCGTACGCGGTTGAGAAGTGTGACAGATAACAGAACGGGATATGCTACAACCTTCAATTATGAAGGTGACAGCCGCACGTTTATGTATAAAGAAGGGCCTCTTTCTCCTCCGGGTATCACGTTTATGTATTCAAAAACAGGGGATTTTAACGGTGACGGAAGAATGGATTTTATGACGTATACCGGGTATCAGGACGGCAATGACCCGGATCTATGGGTCGTGCATTACGCGACAGAGGATAAGGATTTTATAGCGAAGGAATATAATACCTTACTCGCGGTCGATACGCGGCATTTTCAGGGCGGCGTAAGAACCGGGGATTTTGACGGGGACGGAAAGACGGATCTGCTCATATATCACCATGCGAATGTATGGAACGTCTATTATTCAACCGGCGATGGGTTTGAAGTCGCGGCGCATACAATAGGCGGCCTATCGGCGGACGCGGATTTATCCCGCGTAAAATTAGGCGATTTCAACGGAGACGGCAGAACGGATTTTATGCAATGGACCGGAAACGCCGGTTATTGGGCAGTGGCGTATTCTTACGGAAGGGCAGGTTGGGATGTGGAAATATATGACGTTCAGCTGGGTGTGGATCCAAATTACATACAATCCGGTGTCCGAACGGGGGATTTTAACGGCGACGGGAAGACAGATCTGACTGTATATATGTTCAGCGGCTACTGGAATATATATTACTCGACCGGTAGCGGATTTGTTGTGGCGCAGCATTATTTAGGTATAGATGCCGGTGCCGACCTTGCCGGAGTCGTATTCGGAGACTTTGACGGTGACGGAAAGACCGATGTGACGAAAGGTAAAATGTTCAGCAACTACGGGTATATGTGGACCGTGGCCTATGCCAGAAGATCCGGATTTACCAGAAGGTATACATTTGTGTATCAACCGGCTCCAGAGTATGAAGATAATGTGATGACGGGTGATTTTAACGGGGATGGTAAGACGGATCTGTTAGCCTGGAGAGAGGGGTACTGGTCTATCTGGTATTCAAAAGGATATGTCCCTGATACTATAGGGATAGGTTTTGAGCATTCAACAGTCGGTTTGGACGGGTTAGTGCCGGGGTATGCCCCTGAACATCTCAAGGCGCAGATACGGCTGGGAGATTTCGATGGTGACGGAAAGACGGATGTGCTGAGAATAGGCCAGCCGGTCGGCGAAGAGATCATGGACTACGCCGTGAGTTATTATAACAGCTCGTATTGCGATATGCTCACGAGTATAGAGAATCCAACCAACAGCGTCAAGATACAATATTCTCATAGCGGCCTGGAACCGGATAACCTCGGCCTGCATTTTCCCGTAACGTTAATGAGCTCGTATTTATTAAGAGCCGGGACGGATGAATATATTACCAGGCTGGATTATCAGAACGGTGTTTATGATATGGAGGCAAGAGAATTCCGGGGCTTCGGGTATTTGAGAATAACGGATGCCGAAGATAATTATGTGGAAAAATTATTCTCTACCGATGAGTATCTATCAGGGAAGCAGTGCGGTCAAAAAAAATATGACAGTACGGGCCTGTTGCTTTCTGAAAAACAAACAATCTGGGAGGCTCAGGATCTTCAAGACGGCAGGTATTTTACAAAAATAACGGGTAGGCTGGCCGGCAAGTACGCCGATGATTATGTTAATACATATTCAGGGTCTGTTGACCAGGGGGGCTGGAAGCGTTATAAGATATCTTATGATTATGATGATCATGGCAATCTGGTCGAGGTTACTAATTACGGCGAGGTTAATTATGACGAAAACGATGATGATCTTGATGAGGCGGATAATGTCATAGAATATACGGAATTCCAGGATGATACGGAAAACTGGGTGTTTACTGCGGTGGAAAGAGGGATAAAAGACCATAATGGTTTTATCTTAAAAAGGAATTTTTACGAATATTCAATGGACGGAAGGTACAACCTGGAGCGTGAGGAATTCGAACTTCGCGACGGCGCTAATCCATTTACTGTTAAGGCGTATGATGATTACGGAAATATAATTAGGCAGACTGATGTCAGGGGGCATGACACTGTCTATGAGTATGATACAGAAACGCATTCTTATCAGACAAAGATGCTGAGATTAAGGGCGAATGGGTATAAACATGATTATACCGCGGAAAATCTTTATGATGTTACAACCGGAAAAGTGCTTTATTCTAAAGGCATAGACGGCCTTACTACCCGATACGAGTATGATCCGTTGAAGCGGCTTTCAAAGATCATCGTTACCGGAGATACCGATGAGAGGCCTACGGTAGAGTATGAGTATTATCCTGATGAAGATCCTCCGAAATCAATCGCCAGGTATAGGCATGAGAATGCCTCAGATATGACTATTGACAAGTATCTCTACTGTGACGGCCTGGGGAGGGTCATACAGATAAAGAGGCCTTATGACGATGGTACCGGCCTCATGAAGTGGATAGCCGAGCAAACGGTTGAATTTGATTCGATGGGAAGGGTACAGCGGGAAGGCCGGCCCGAGGTAGATACCACCCCTGAGTATAGTGAACTTGCCGTTAGGAATCCGGTTGAATATTTCTATGACGCGCTAGGGAGGAAGAAGAAGATCCTGCTTGCTAATGGCGCCTCTACCGAGATCATATACGGAAATAATTGGGAATTATATGTCGATCCTCTGGGTTACGGAAAAAAGAAAGTGTTTGACGCCTTTGATAATGTGACGGGGATCATAGAATACTACAGTGAGACGGGTGAGGAATATGTAACGAGATATGAATATGATCTTTTAGGCCAGTTAAAAGAGGTAACAGACAATGAGGGCAACAGCATCTTGATCGAATATGATTCACTTGGAAGAAAAACAGTAATGAGCGATCCCGGCATGGGATTGTGGAGATACGCCTATGACGCGGCCGGGAACACTGTTTGGCAGAAAGACGCCAAAGGAGAGGAGATATCATTCATCTATGATGCGCTGAACAGACTGACGATAAAGGATTATGCTGACCCCGGGGTTCAGGATGTCACGTTTTCTTATGATGATTACGATGGAAGCCTGTCCGGTGGGTCCATGGGCAGGTTAACTCGTGTAGTAGATGGTTCGGGGGTCATTACCTATGAATATGATATTAAAGGGAATATCATAAATGAGACGCGTGCGGTTGCCTCCGGGGGAACGTATACTCAAGGCCTGGCTTACGACAGCGCGGGTAAGTTAACGGGTATGGTTTATCCTGATGGCGAAGGTATTGTTTATGAGTATGATGGCGCGGGCCTGTTAAGTTCGGTTAAAAACACAGGTGGGCGGGTGTATATCAACGATATACGGTACAACGAGTTCGGACAGATAACGAGTAAGGTTTACGGTAACGGAACTGTTATCGAGTATATATACGATGATATTACCCGCAGGTTGAAAAACGTAAAAACAACCCGTGATGGTGTCCTGTATCAGGATATGATATATGAGTTTGACGATTCAGGGAACGTAAAGAAACTTCGGGATAACGTTAACAACGCTACAACAGAGTACGAATATGACAGTTTGTATAGATTAAGCAAGTACGTTTATCAGGATCCTGAAGATTCCTTTGTTCGTAATTATGTGTATTCCAGCATAGGTAATATCCTTTTTAAAGAGAATGTCGGGACATATCTATATGGTGAAAATGGAGCAGGGCCTCATGCCGTAACCTCTGCGGGGCCTTACAGGTTTTTTTATGATGAAAACGGCAATATGAGGACTAAAGAGGATACTGAATCCGGAGAAATAACAACCTTTGAATGGGATATTGAAAATCGGCTTTTGAGCGTTAACAACAGTGTAAGCGGGGATATCGCTGAATTTATTTACGATTATCGCGGCAAAAGAGTCAAGAAGATCAATCCCGTAAGCGGAAACACAATATACCCGAACGCGTACTATGAAATTCATAACGGGATAACGACCAAACATGTGTTTGTCGGTGACCGAAGAACAGTATCGCTTCAGTCGGATGGCTCGGCATATTGGTATCATACGGATCACCTGGGATCGACATCCATAGTAACAGATGAAAGCGGTGAGGTGGTTCAGGAGGTGGGGTATTTTCCGTATGGCGAGGCGCGGAAGGAAAAATCGGAAGTTACGAATTACCTTTTTACGGGCCAGGAGATAGACCGTGAGACAGGCCTGTATTATTACGGCGCCAGGTATTATGACCCGGAGATAGGAAGGTTTATATCCGCGGATACGATCGTTCCTAATCTGCTGGATCCGCAAAGTTTGAACAGGTATTCATATGTGAGGAATAATCCTGTTATTTATACGGATCCTAGCGGGCATTTCTTCAGTATCCTTATAGATATTTTCGAGAAAATAGTTCACTTTATCTTGACAGGCGAATTTGACGTTGAGGAATTCTTTACCGATATTATCGAAGATGTGGTCACCGAAATCGTGACAGGAGGTTTGGGCGCCGTGGCCGAAGGCATTGGCCTGGTCGCTGATGCGGCCGGGGAGGTCATCCTGGACATTGTCAGCGGATATGTGACCGATGTGTTTAAGGAGGCATCCGAAAATAATTGGAATTTTATCGATCAATGGGCCAATCCGGATATATTCAAAAAAACTGTGATGAGGGCAGGGAAAACGATATTAAAAAATGCGTTTAAAGAAATAACATCGGCGGGGGATGAGGAAACGCCGGGAGCCGAAAGTATCGATAAAAATTCCGAAGATGTAGTAAATAAAACAATTAAACCGGAAAAAACAATTAAAAAGATAGGTAAAGCGCTTAAGGTTGACAAGTATACCCCCGGTGGCGGGATGGCAGCTATGGGAGCAACTTTATTGAAACAGGCCCCGCATAAACCTACGTTCTGGGAGAAGCTGGCGCAACAAATGAAAAGAGCCGGGCAAAAATTAATCAGGACAGACGGCCCGTCAGGACAAGCGGGATATACAGGGGTAAGAGGCTGAATTAAACAGGGTTAAATGGCGTAGCTTGTTTTTTTTGCCGTTTATTCGTGCGTTGTGTATAATGAGAACCCATATGAAAAGAATTCGATGATTGGGCAATCAAGAAGAGGCCTATGAATGGATTGTTTTTTCCTGATATTTTTCCCTCAGAATATCGATGCGTGTGCTATAATATAAAAAACCAAAAGGCGTTGAAAATCGATGTTTAAATATATTGTCGTTTTTAATATGATCGTGTCTATGGTATTAGCGGGGTGTTCTTATACTCTCCATAAAAGAGAGAAGGATCCTTCTAATCCGGCAGACTTGGGCAGTGAAACAAAATTCCAACTTCGAGGCCCGAGAGCGGCTGTACAGCATAAGTTCTGATGAAAGGAGGCTCTATATGATGCGTTCAGGGAATCCCGCCTTAAGGGGAGAGGTGTTCACACAAGCCGGAGCCGTTACCGGAGAAGGGACAATGACTATCCAGGGTACGACAAATAAAACCCTTATTTTATTTACTATCGCGATATTTACGGCTTTTTGGTCATGGGCGAATCCGCAAGTATCCTTTTCTTTTCTTATACCCAGCCTGATAGCAGGATTTATAGTCGCGATAGTCACTGTCTTTAAAAAGGAGTGGTCCCCGGTAACAGCTCCGATATACGCCGCGGTGGAAGGTGTAATACTGGGCGCGGTATCGCTTATGTTCGAAAAAAGCTATCCGGGTATAGTAAAGCAGGCTGTAGGGCTTACTTTTGGTGTGCTTTTTTCTCTTCTTATGATATATAAGTCACGGTTAATAAAACCTACGGAAAATTTTAAGCTCGGTGTTTTTGCCGCTACCGGAGGTATCGCGCTTTTCTACTTAGTGAGCATGATAGCGGGCTTTTTTGGGGCGCGGTTCTCGATAATTTACGGCAACAGCATGATGGCGATAGGCTTTAGTGTTTTTGTGGTGATAATAGCGGCTTTGAATCTTGTCATGGATTTTGATTTTATCGAGAAAGGAGCCGAATACGGGGCCCCGAAACACATGGAGTGGTACGGAGCCTTCGGCCTTATAGTCACGCTTGTATGGTTATATCTTGAGATACTGCGTCTTTTGGCTAAGCTGCAGTCAAGACGCTAGGGAGCGCCCCATATCTATATACCATAGAAAATTGTGTTCATGCCTAACGACGATGGTCCGCCTAAAAAGTGACAATGTATATACGTAAACAAAAATACAGGATAGTGATCACTTAATAATCAAGCCGCGACATAATAGAGCTAAACAGATCATAGGTAAAGGGCCATATGTGTATCAGAGAAGATGAGTTATTCGCCCCCGAGTATATTAAACCCGCATGGTTATAGATTCTTGTATATAAGACAAACATTTCAGCGTTTGGATTCTTGAACAATTTAAGCCTGATATTGTAGGAATGTCCGTTAAGTTGATAGAATCGAGATTCATCGGCTAATGTTATACAGTCATGGGTAATGAGCCAATTGAATTGAAGCAGAGGATGTATCTCTCCAAACGGAGTAAGCAAAGGAAATCCATCAGGGCCCACATTGCCTGTATGGATAGTCATTTCTGACAAACCGCCCATGTTTATATTCCATGAATCCGGGAAGTATATCGTGCCGTCGGTGTATGTGTCTGAATTATAATCCGAGTAAGTGTTTGCGAGGGTATCTGTATGTGTGTCTGTGTATGTATAGGTATCAGAATAAGAGTAACTGTCCGTGTATGTGCAAGTATCCGTGTATGAATAGGTGTCCGTATATGAATAGTTGTCTGTGTATGTGCCGCTGTTTGTAGATGAGTAAGTATCTGTATAGGTATTTGTATCTATCTGTGAATACGTATCTGTATCTGTATCTGTATCTGTATCTGTATTTGTATCTGTATTTGTATCTGTATCTGTATACGTATAAGTGTAAGGCTCGATCAGGTAAAAGTCATCTCCACAACTATCCCAATATGGGCTGTGCGATTCATTATCATGTCCCATATCGTCTCTATAATGGTAGTACATTAATGTGCTATTTTCATATTCTGTTATGCTGCTGGAGCCATCGGGGAAATATTCGAGTAGCCTAACCTTGACTACTTTTCCGTTACATATCCGAGTTATTTTCGTGACCTTTACACCGGATTCATCCGTGTAGGTTTCGTAAGTTTCAATAGTTGATTTAGTGTCAGGGGTAATATCAGGATGTGTGCGCATATCGGATTCGCGATCGATGCTATCCATACCGTAACAACTGTAAGATTCAAAAAGACACAATTTACCATTATTATAGATCAGAAAGTTAACAAGTTCGCCTTCTTTAAAAATATGAATTCTTTCACATATGTTTTCCTTATTAGTACTGGGATCAACCCTGACATTGGCGTAAAGATGCATTTCCCAACCCGTGTTAGAATCTATATACTGTGAGTGGAGATCGTCACTTGTTCTCCTGGACTCTTCGGCCAACCGGGCTCTTTCCCGTATAAATTGTTCATGGTTATATGCGGGTTGATCGTCTGCTTCAATTGATGTAAATGAGGACATGGCAAAAAATAATATAGTTATGACAATAAAACAGGCATATTTATTTATCTTCATCTATATACCCCCTATTTTTATACCGCTGCCGCGAATTCCTCAGATAACACGTACTTTAAAAACAAGTATACCCGATGTGTATGTTAAATCAATAAAAAGCAAGATAACTTTTTTATCTCTAACAGGGGTATCAGGTTATATGTTAAGGTGAATATTGATAAATCCAAAATATATTTAGAGGTTTGTCATTGTGTTCTATTATGATAATATGATATACTCTTTCATATGCTTTTTTCATAAGAATTTAAGGGCATGTTTAAGGCCATGATAGCCACCCGTAGAATAAAGAGATCCCGAGCCGCGGTTCAAGATACCCGTTTGGGGCTTGGGGTAAGGAGAGTAATATTTGAGTGATTTGTCTCTCCGATGAGCAGGTATATAGTATACAGGCGATGAATAGATAAAGCTTGTGTGGATGTTTTGTTATCTTTTACAGGTTATTATGAAAAAGAAATTGGTCACAGTAAATGACAGGATGCAGAAGAACTATAGATATTATATCGCGGAGCCTATGGGGAAGAATTTTGACCCTGAATTTAAACCTGAGCTTACGCCAAAACAGATGCTTAAGCTGGGTGTATTCGGCGGCAAGTATATGACTGACTGCGGAAAAGAGTTCCCTCCGGACTGGTTTAAACAGGCAAAATTGTCAGAGGAAAGGCATGATCCGAAACTGAATTATTTTGGTGTTAACGCGAGCAAGCCTCTTTCTTATTGGAAAGACAAGGGATGGGTACACCCCGATGACCCGCGGGGATGGTTCCAATGGTATTGCCGCTACTATATGGGGCGCCGTATGCCCGAAGAAGATAAAAGGCAGATCGCCAGATGGAGAGCGATAAAGAGGCATATAGCCCAGGTTATAAAACATTGCAGGCAGGCAGACGCAAAGTGCAGGCCAAGACAGAGGCAGGCGATACTCCACTGGGCTTATGACAGCAGGACCATTTAAAGGATAAAATATATGAATAACAGGAAGATTTTTATAGCGTTTACTGTTTTCTGTAACCTCTTTTTGATAAGTCTGTCCAATCCGCACCGCCTTTTCTCGGATAATGAACCGTATAAGCTCGGAGAAAAATATGGTAAGAAATACGGAGACACTTATAAGTCAGGTAAGGATTTTGTCGAGGTCCCATATGGCATGGAAATAAAGAAGATCGGCGGTATAAATATGATCGTACCGGAAGGGACTGAGGTTCGAAGGACCGGGTCACGTTTACATATTGAGACCGCGGAAGAATATTCCGCCAGGAAGTTCAAATTATTAGAAAAAAATATGGACACGTTAAATATGAAAAATACCGAATTGCGAAAACAAATAGACGTATTGACAGAAGAAATAGAGCGATTGAAGACGCTGACGCCCGGTTCAGATCGACTGCCTTCACAAAAATAAGTAACTTTTCTTTGTCTGACCCGCCCACTCGCTGACACGCTAACAAACAGTCCGATAATCCTTTTACAAAAAAAGCTAAAGACCGGTAATCTTTATATACATGATGCAAGTACGTTAAGTGCATTCCTTGACAAATCTAAAATGTGCGATATACTTTTGAATTAGTCAAAGTTACTGATTCCGGTAAAGGCAGGGCCTACTGAGAACCGCCGCCAAAAACACCCAATCTGCTACCATTAGGGACGGTTCTGAAACTACACCTGGATGTGTCCCAGCTCCGAACCCAGATGTGTCCCCATTGTCAAAAATCGATTGGGTCTAAAAGTCCAAAGTCATCTTTCCCTAGAACTCTTGCCCTATAACTACTCCATGGATAATCCTCAGGATTTTCCACTATTCTTGCTCTCACAGGATTGTACTCTATATATTGGAGTACGTTCGCGAAATATTTATCCTTTTCGATCGAATAACTCTTGTATCTATCCTGCCAAAGGTATCCCTTCCTGTCATACTTGTGGTTATGATATTGGCTGTATGATAGATTGATGCATTGCATAGCCTTGCTGAGTTTATCTGACGATATCATTAAGTGAACATGGTTTGGCATAGGGCACCATGCGTAAAGTTTAAACTTATATTTGCGTTTATACTTATGCAATAGATGCAAGTACTTTCTACGATCTTCATCACAGTGGAAAGTCTCCATTTGATCTATGCCCCTTGTGATGACATGATAACAACCATTCTTGACTAAATTCCTAGCCTTTCTTGGCATAAGCAGACCTCCTCTCTTTTCTCCCCTCTATATATATACTTACGTAATTTCTGACAATTTTCTTGCAATTTTTATGAAATATTTTTCAGGGGACACATCCGGGTTCAGAGCGGGGACACAACTAAGATCATGTTGAGAACCGTCCCTAATTATTTGTGTTGTAAAGATTGGGGATACACGCTATAATTCAGATGCGAATTAAGGGGGATTTTTAAAATGAAAAAGATCATCAATTGGCAGGTACTGTTGGGGCTTATACTCATACTGCTTTCTGCCGCGGTTTACTATACTCACTACCTCATATTTCAAGATAAGTACCATATATTTATTTATCTTCTTGGGGATATCGGATTTGTATTCGTTGAGGTGCTGCTTGTGACATTGGTGCTGCACCAGCTGCTTCATTACAGGGAAAAGAAGTCCATGCTGAACAAACTGAACATGGTCATAGGGGCATTTTTCAGCGAGATCGGGACGGATCTATTAAAGACATTTTCAGGGTTTGACAAAGAGGCCAGGAAGATAACAGAACAGCTGGTTTTTAACAACGCGTGGACTGAAAAAGAGTTTGCCAAAGTGTCGAATCGTATTAAGCGTCATTCCTATAGCATTGACAGCAAAAAGGGGGATCTGGACAGCATCAAAAAACTCCTGAAAGAAAAAAGGCAATTTCTCCTGATCCTTTTGGAGAACCCAAATTTATTAGAACACGAATCATTTACGAACCTTTTATGGGCTGTATTTCATCTGACGGAAGAGCTGGTGCATAGGCGCAAACTTTCCGATCTGCCCGAGGCTGATTATAATCATCTTTCGGGTGATATAAAAAGGGTATATACCCAATTGATATCTCAATGGTTGACTTATATGAAACACCTTAAGCGTGATTATCCGTACCTGTTCTCTCTGGCCATGAGGACAAATCCGTTCGATAAAAAGGCCAGTGTCGAGCTTAAGTGACCGGTGCCGTATTCTTCTTGCGTTGACTTTTTCTTTTCATGCCTTTACAATAGGTTCATATGAAACAGGCAATAGATAAAATACCTAAACGCCATTTAGACGAGTTCCTTAAGCTTAAGACGGATCTCATAAAGAGCAGGACCCAGCTGGCGGCGGTTTTATTTGTGTTTACGTTCACTCTGGGGTCGCTTATCAGTTATGTCTCTTTAGGCATACCAATAGATAAAATGCTGATCGGGACATGGACGGTCATCATATGTGTTTCAGGCATGATCTTCGCGCTCTCCAGAAGGGTGCATACCATTCAGTCTGCTAAATTCACCGTTGTGTTATTCATGATCATGTGCCTGGGGGTGTTAACCATTTATTACGTGAATATAGGCACGACACCGTTTAACGTGGGAATGGTTTGGATATTCGCTTTCATAGGTTTCTCTTTAATGTTTCCATGGGCGCCGAATACGATAATTGGTGTCTTGCTCGTGCATATATGGTCGTATACGGTTGTTCTCATGCATAGGAGTACCTATGTTTACAGGGGTATTGAGTTAAGGCTCGATCTGCCTGACTATCTACAGGCGTTCATAATGATGCTTCTTTCATTCATTTTGTGTTTTATCGTGAGCAAGCGTGAGAGGATAAGGGAAGTTGAGAATTTCATACTCTTAAAGGATGTAGAGGAGAAGAATCAGCAAATGCAGAGGGAGCTTGAACTGGCGACCAGGATCCATTCACGGCTTATCCCGCACTCATCCAGCACAAAACTAGCGGATATCGCGGTTACGTACATACCCCTTTATTATATGAGCGGGGATTACGCCAAATTTTTCTTTCTTGATAAAAATAAGCTCATCTTCATAATCTGTGATGTTACCGGCCATGGTGTGTCCGCGGCCCTTTTGGTAAACGCTATCAACGCTGAATTCGAACGCCTTGCCAAGGAAGGCAAAACGCCGGGGAACCTTTTAAAAGAGATGGACCGTTTCATTAAGGATGATTTTGCCGGTGTGAACATGTATCTGACAGCTTTTTGCGGTCTCCTGGATTATTCCCGCTTCAGCCGTAAATTCGTTTATTCCAGTTATGGCCATCCTCCTCAATATATCTATCATTTCACTACTTCCAAAGTGGAAAAGATAATCGCGCAGACAAGTTTTCTAGGCCTGCCCATGCAGGATGATAATATCTATGAGAATACCCTGCAATTCGAGAAAGGAGACCAGGTCCTGCTTTTTACGGACGGTGTTATAGAGTCTAAAAATGCCGGGGGTAAAGACTATGGAGCGGTAAGATTGGAGCGGTTTATAAGGGAAAACGCGGGGCTTGATGTCGTGGGATTCAATAAAAAGCTCATAAATGAATTGAATGGTTTTTCGGGAAACAAAGCGAAAGACGACATATTTGTCTTGAACATAAAAACAAAATAAGCCCAAACGTTAAATATAACTTGAAGTTATGCCCTGCTGGGGTATAATTATTATTATTGAAGATCGGGATAGGCGGCCAATATGGAAAATAAATCATTGTTGAACGCGTTACATAAAGCGCTGGTTATGGAGGAGAGGGGGTATAATTTTTATATGGAGGCCAGCCGGAAAAGCGAGAACTCTATCACAAAGAGCACGTTCAAATATCTGGCCGATAATGAAATGCTGCATATAGATCAGATAAAGAAATTTTACGACAACCTGAGCGGCAATAAAGGTTTGCCGCCGCTTCGGATAGAGGATGTGAAGGCTGAAAGAGAGCAGGATGCGAAAATATTTACCAGCCAGATAAGAGACCTGAAAGAAAAAATAAAAAAAAGTGATAGTGATAAAGAGGCGTGCGAGTTCGCGATGAACCTTGAGAATGACGGTTATAAATATTATGAGGAAATGCTTAAAGGCGCCGAAGATGAGAATTTGGCGGCCCTCCTGAAATTCCTGCTCAGGGAGGAAACAGGTCATTATGAAGGCATTAAAGGCCTCTATACATATATAACAGATCCTGAGAACTGGTTCATGTATGATGAGAAATCATTTCCGCAAGGTTAATTGATGTCAAAGAAAGGAGCTCTAATGAGAAGAATGTTTTTTATTGTTGTCGTCATCGGCATGGTAATATCCATGGCTATGACGGGAGAGGCCGCCGATACCGCCTCGGATAAGGCTATGCAGAAGCTAGGCAGGGGTTTTTTGAACATTTTTGATGCTGCTACGGAGATCCCCGGAACCATGATGAGATCTACGGCCGAGGACGGGGTCGCATCAGGGATGACAGTCGGTACCGTAAACGGCGTGGTAAATACGGTTTTAAGGGCTGTCGTTGGCGTCTATGAGGTCGTGACATTCGCTATCCCGATACCCGCGGATTATGAGCCTATACTGGACGATCCAAAATTCTTGAAAAACAAGTAACTTATCCAAATTGCGGCGCACGTTCAAACATGCGCCGCAATCCGAGAAAGGCATGAAATGGAAAAAAATAAGATCCTTATCATAGATGATGAGCAGAAACTGCTGGATCTTTTGAGGTTATCGCTGGAGATGGAAAATTATAAGGTGATAACCGCCCGTGATGGGGAAGAAGGGCTGGCCAAGATCAAGGAGCATGATCCCGACCTGATCATCTGTGATATCATAATGCCTAAAGTTGATGGGTATGAGGTCTTGAGGCAGGTTAAACAGGGGGATAAGAAATGGGTCCCATTTATCATGTTGTCGGCAGTAACTGACTTCAAAAAAATCGAGCAGGCTTACGAGGGCGACATTGATTTTTACTTGACCAAACCCGTAGAGCCCGTTATTTTGCTGAAGAATATCAAGACATTATTGAGTCTGGCTAAGAACCGTATAAAGTAGGTTGAGTTAGTTTCAGGAATGTAGAGACCTTCGTCCCTTTCGTTTCATGGCAGTGTTCTACTTTTATTATCCCGTTGTGCATATTTATTATATTCTTTACCATGGGCAGGCCCAGGCCCGTGCCACCCATGGTTCTTTTTGTGGTAAAAAACGGATCGAATATTTTGTCCATAATATCGTCCGGAATGCCGGTACCTGTATCTATTATCTCTACCACAAGAACCCTATCTCCTATTATAAACGGGTCATCTTTCCTGTAACCGGCGACCCCATCAATAAATTCCGTTAATCTTTTCAGGTATATTCTGATGGTTAAAACGCCCCTGTCCGGCATGGACGATATCGCGTTCAATATGAGGTTGATGTATACCTGGTTCATCTTGTTCTTGTCAAGATCGATGTCAGGCAGATGCTCTTGTATTTCTTTTTTGACCTCTACGTGATTTTTGAACATGTGATGCTTGGTGAATTCGAGCACTTCGTCAATAACCTTTTCTACGCTGACCTTCTCGAAGCGCAATTCGCTTACGGTAGCGAAATCTATAAGACCGCGCACGATACGATCGGCGCTCCTGACGGCGGAAGTGATATGCTCTAAAGCCAATTTGACATCGGGGTCTTCCGTCCTGATTTTTTTTGTTAGGTATGATACCCCCTGGTGTATTATCATCAGTGGATTTTTCACTTCGTGCGCCACTCCCGTAGCCAGTCCTCCGGCAACCTGCATTTTCCCGATCTGGACCAACTGATTTTGGGCGTTCTTCAATTGCACATAGGCCTTCTGTAAGGCCTCCTCAACTCTTTTACGCTCATTATTTTCCTGCCGCAAATGTTCATTGGTCATGCGCAGTTCTTCCGTTCGTTTATCGACAAAATCCTCAAGGTGTTTGCGGTATTTTTCAAGCTCATTTTCCGATTTTTTTCTTTCGCGGATATCACGCATGATACCGATGGACCCGGTAACATTGCCCTGGGCGTCTTTTAATACGCTTATGGAAACATCCACATCCAATAGCTCGCCCCGTTTATTCAAAACCTGGGTCTCAAGGTGGTGTTTCATGCCCAGCTTTCGGATGTTGAGAGAACGGATATTGGTCCACTCCTTTTGCGAGTACAATTCCTTTACGGGCTTATTCAGAAGGTCTTTTTCGGTCATCTCAAGAAGATTGGCGGCGAAAGGATTCCATGCGACTATCCTCTCATGCTTATCCGTCAATGTTATGGCGACAGCCGAGTTGTTGAATACCGTACGGAATCTTTCTTCGGATTCTTTCATCTTTTCAAGTGTCTTGAACAGCTGCGCTTCTTTATCTTCCAACAAATGCTGGAGGTGTTGTTCGTAATGCGTGAGCAATTCACGCAAGGAAACCATGCCCACAACCTGATTTTTTGTTAGAACGGGAGTATGGCGGATCTTATGTGTGCGCATCAGGTCCATTACTTTGATAAATGGTTCATTGCGGTCAACTGTTTGCAGGTCCTTTGTCATCACATCTTTTAATTCCGTTTGAGTCAAGAGGCCAGGGTTGGATATATCTATTTTGGTTAGGAAGTCTCTTTCGGTGAATATCCCTAATAGGGTATCATTGTCTTTGACTATGACCGCCCCGATCTTTTTCTCTCTCATCAGATAAATAGCGTCACTGACCTTATTGGCCGGACTGAGATGCACAACCTGTTTTGTCATAAAGTCCGAGACGGTTTGCATATAGGCCTTTTTCTATTATGTGGATTTTTTTACCATAGAGTAGCACGCGTTTATGACATCGCGGCGTCCTACTATGCCTATAATCTCTGTGCCCGAGACAACAGGCAGGGTATGGATGTTATCTGCGCACATAAGCTTTATTACGTCATAGAGCGACATGTCAGCCGTGATATGATGGACATCGCGTGTCATGATATCCTCTATGGGTGTTTGATAGATGCTTGCCGGGTCTGATCCCATGTCTATGGTCTCAATGATCTCTTTCATTTTATTAAAAAGGTCCGTTGCTGTCACTATGCCTATAGTCTCTTGCTGCTGGGAAACAACAGGTACCCCGCTTATTTTGAATCTCATTATCAGGTGGGCGAGTTCGGATATATTTGTGTTGTCCTTGGTCGTGATAGCGAATTTGCTCATTATGTCGGTGACCTTTGTCCGCTTCAGGTTTGCTTCCATTTTGGATTTGTATTCTTCAGCCATGATCTGTTCCTTTCTTTTTTAAAGGGTATTTTAAATCGTTATATTACAAATTGTACACCTTTTATCAGTTCGACGCAAGAGGATTAAATACGGGTTTTCTGCCTAAAGCGTCCATCTGATCACGCCGAACCCGGCGCCTTTTCTGATGCTTATATCCGATGCGTCGAACGCGTTGTCCCCGCATGTTTTCTTCAGTTCGTTCCAGAGCCTTTTCATGCCGTCGCATTGGCGGATATCGTCTAAAATGATATAATTGGGATTCAGCATTTCAGCGTACGAGCTGATATTGTCTTTTGTGTGATCATATTCATGAAGGGAATCTATGTAGATGAGATCTATCGGGCCTTGAAAATAATCGGAAACCCGGTTTTTTACCGTGGGATCCAGGGAATCACCCGCGATTCTCTTAATGGAGGGATACTTGCTTAAGCCTTCATGATTCTTGCTTACAATATCTATGGTTGCGATACGGCTCTGGTCAATGCTGTCTTTATGTATGCCTTTGTGGATAGACATTATGGAACCGCCGTAGTTTGTCCCGATTTCCAGGATCCGCCTAAGATCGAGAGAACGGACAAATCCGGCCAAAAAATAATAGTACTTAGTGGGCCTGCCTATATAGGAGCAGGGGCCGGTAGTTTCACCATAGTGGCAGTCTGACAGGTCTATACCCTGCCCGATCTCCATAGCGCGTTTACAGGTGTGTTCAAGGTCGCTCATAGTAATGTTGATCCAATTATAAATTTCCAGGCGTATTATACATCAGAACCGCAAATTGCGAAAGGGCCTTCGCGCGATAAAGGATACCCTGTTAGGTGCACTTCCGTTTGTTAATACTTACCTTTATGGTATCTGAAGGACATTAGTGAGAAAATGATTTTCCGGAGGCTCGAAATAGGTCAACGCAACCACGGTTAATAACAAATTACAAATTCCAAATAACAAATGAATTTCAAATGACAAATGACAAGAGACATATCCCGTTCAAATTTGTCATTAGTCATTTATTTGTCATTTGTTATTGGTCATTTGTCATTAGCAAGTAGTCTGCTGTTTGAATGTGCACCTGCCAGGGTATCCTTTCACCCGGAACTTGCTATTTGGCGCGTAAGTAGGTATACTTTTCTTGTTGCTTTCTTTCAGTTCATATACAGAAGGATAGGTGGCGTTTGGATCGACTACTCGTTAGAGATGACGATACAGGCATATATTACAGGTTTTGGAAGCCTGCAAGACCCCGGGCCGTTTTACTTCTGGTGCACGGTATGGGAGCGCATACCGGCAGGTGGGAATTTCTCGCGAACTATTTTACCGGGGCCGGATTTTCTGTCTACGCCATTGAGTTGAGTGGCTTTGGCCAGACTTCGGGTGATAAAGGCCATATTGATTCTTTTCGTCAGTATTACAATGACATAATAAACCTGCAAATAATAGCCAAGGATGAGAATCCGGGTAAAAGGATATTTATACTTGGCGAGAGCCTGGGAGGACTTATTTCTTTGCTTCTGGTTTCAGAAAGAGAAGATCTTTTTAGCGGTATTATATGTATATCACCGGCATTAAAGAGCATACTTAAATTATCCCCGATGATCTATCTGAAGATCCTGGTGTCATTTTTTATTTTCCCGAGAAAAAGGTTTGTTTTGCCGTTCAATGCCTCTATGTGTACCAGGGACGGTGAGTACATAAAGGTAATGGATAATGATCAGAGAGAGCATAGGTTTGCTACAGCCAGGCTCCTTGGTTTAACCCTCCTCGCGCAAATGAGGATACTGTTCAGTGCCGAAAAAATAAATATCCCGGTTCTTTTCCTTGTGGCCGGAAACGATATGCTGGTGGACACCCAGGCTATAGAGGGATTTTATAAAAGGCTTACCGGAAGCGGTAAGGATATCATCAGGTATGCGGGTATGCGTCATGCGCTGTCGATAGATGTGGAGAGAGATAAGGTGTTTGAGGATATCCTGCACTGGCTTATGAAAAGATTATAGACTGAGGAGGGATATATGAAGTTTATTTTGGCTATAGACCAGGGGACAACGGGCAGTCGCGCGATCCTATATGATAAAAAGGGAAATCGTGTGGCCAGCGCTTATAGAGAATTTAGGCAGTATTTCCCGAAGCCGGGATGGGTCGAACACGACCCTGAAGAGATATGGTATAGCGTGAGATCTACCGTACGATCTGTTCTAAAAAAGGCGGGAAAGAATTCCGTGGCTGCTATCGGGATAACAAATCAGCGCGAAACCACCGTGTTATGGGATAGAAAAACGGGAAAACCGGTATATAACGCTATCGTATGGCAGTGCAGAAGAACCGCGGATAGATGTTATTCATTGATGAGGTCTAAAGGGAAGAGGGCGTTTATAAAAAAAAGGACAGGGCTGCCGATAGACGCGTATTTTTCAGCCACAAAGATCGAATGGATAATGAAGAACGTGCCGGGTGTATACGTCAAGGCAAAGAAGGGCAGGATAGCCTTTGGCACGGCGGATGCGTGGATCTTATGGAAATTGACGGGTGGAAAGGTGCACGCAACGGATTACACCAATGCCTCAAGGACTATGCTTTTTAATATAAATGATCTTCGATGGGATAAAGATATAATGAGATTATTCGGGGTGCCCCTGTCTATTCTTCCGGAAGTTAAAAATTCATCCGGGCTTTTTGGGTATACAGTAAAAACAGGCAATATCCCTTCAGGCATACCGATATCCGGCATAGCCGGTGACCAGCAGGCAGCCTTATTCGGACAGGCATGTTTTACCCCGGGGGCTATCAAGAACACATATGGAACGGGTTGTTTTGTGCTTATTAATACGGGGAATAAGAGGTTTTTTTCCAAGAACGGATTGATAACTACACTGGGGTGCGGCACAGGAAAATCGCCGGCCTATGTGCTTGAGGGGGCTATATTTATTACAGGCGCCGCTATTCAGTGGTTACGCGATGGATTAGGAATAATTGACAGGGCCGGGATGTCCGGGCCTATGGCGCGGTCGCTTAGGAACAATGAAGGGGTTTATTTTGTACCGGCGCTTGTAGGTCTGGGAGCGCCGTACTGGGATCAGGATGCGCGCGGCGCTATCTATGGCATAACGCGCGGCACCCGAAAGGAACATATAGTGAGGGCCGCTCTGGAGTCAATATGTTACCAGACCAGGGATGTTGTTGATCTCATGCGCGATGAAACGGGATTAAATCTGAAAGACCTTAAAGTGGACGGCGGCGCTGTCGTGAATGATTTTCTTTGTCAGTTCCAGGCTGATATCTTGGGTGTCAATGTGACCAGGCCAAAGATCATTGAAACCACTTCACAGGGGGCGGCGTATCTAGCCGGTCTGGCCATAGGATACTGGAAGAGCACGGATGAACTGACGAAATATTGGCGAAAAGATAAAACCTTCTCAAGAAGGATGGACGGAAGACAGGCGGAGAGTTATTATAAAGAATGGCAAGTCGCCGTGAAAAGAACGCTGACGAAAGGACATTGATGTGAAGCGCCAAGCGTATGATATCGCCATAATAGGAGGGGGCGTAATAGGCGCGGCAATCGCAAGAGAACTTTCAAAATATAATGTTAAGGTATGCCTCTTTGAGAAGGAAGAAGAGCTGGCCTTTGGAATATCGAAATCAAACAGTGGGATTATACATCCGGGCACACAAAATCCCCCCGGTTCGTTAAAGGGCAGGTTGTGTGTCGAAGGAAATCGGCAGATACGCAAAATAGCTTATGAACTGGGTGTTGATTTCAAAGAGATCGGAGAACTGATCGTTGCCTTTGGAGAAAAAGATTTGGCTAAACTTCGAAGGCTAAAACAAGACGCGGATATCCTGAAGGTTCCGGGCACGAGAATAGTTGACCGGTCATGGCTTCGAAAAAAGGAACCTAACCTTTCAAAGCGCGTTAAGTATGCTTTATATGCCCCCTCAGCGGGAATAATAAGCCCTTATAGACTGGTGTATGATCTTTCTGAAAACGCGGCAATTAATGGCGTATCAATATTTACAGGCACAGAAATCTCAAGCATAAGCAAAATTTCAAAGGATGAAGGGAGCCCTTTATTTGAATTGACGGCTCTTAAGCGGACATTCAGATCGCGTTATGTGATAAATGCCGCGGGACTTTATGCGGATAAGGTCTCAAGGATGGTTGATGTAGATGATTTTGAGATCAAGCCGAGAAAGGGTGAGGAATTTCTGCTGGATAAAAAACGCGCCCACCTTGTTAATCATCTGATATTTCCTTTGCCCACCAAGACATCTAAAGGGGTCTTGGTCATTAAAACAGCCGATGGCAATCCTATGATAGGTCCAACGGCCAATGATATAGAGGATAAAACCGATCTTTCAACTTCGGATGAAGGGCTGAAAAAAGTGCTCTCATCCGTTAAAAAGATGGTCCCGGCCATAAGCGGCAGGGATATAATCGCGTATTTTGCTGGGCTTAGGCCGGTTGCGGGCAATGATTTTATCGTCCGCTATGAAGATGAAGTGCCTGGCTTTATTAATGTAGCCGGCATTCAATCACCCGGTCTAACAGCGGCTGCCGCTATAGCTTTGATGGTTATAAAGTTGTTGCGTGATCACGGATTACGACTGAAAAAGAAGGGGATGTTTCACAGGCATAGGCCTAAAAGTATCCATCTTTTTGATATGCCATTATCAAAGACAAAAAGGCTGATTAAGAAAGACCCATCATACGCTGATATTGTGTGCAGGTGCGAGATGGTCTCCGCGAAGGAAATCAGGGACGCGATTGACAGAGGGGCCAGGACCTTGGATGGAATAAAGTTCAGGACACGCGCGCAGGCAGGCAGGTGCCATGGAGGTTTTTGTACGGCGCGGATAATGAAGATCTTGTCAGAGGAACGAAAGATACCTATTACCGGGGTAACCAAGAGAGGTAAAGGCTCCTGGATGGTAAAGGAAGATAAAAGTGAGTAGGAGAAGGGATCTTATAATAATCGGTGGCGGCCCGGCAGGCATGGCCGCGGCCGTATCTGCCTATGAACATGGCATAGAGGATATCCTTGTGCTGGAAAGAGACCGTTGCCTGGGAGGCATATTGAATCAATGCGTACATACCGGATTTGGATTGGAATATTTCAAGGAAGTCCTTACCGGTCCGGAATATGCCGATAGGTTCATTAAGAGGGTTCATAAAATAGAAAAGATCGATGTAAGTCTTAGATCCATCGCGGTGAATTTGACTAAAGACAAGGTGCTTACCTATTTGAAGCCGGGATCCATAAATGCCGTAAAGGCAAGGGCCTTGATAATGGCTACGGGCTGCAGAGAAAAGACCCGTGAGATGATTCACATTCCCGGCACCCGGCCTGCGGGTATATTTTCAGCCGGCCTGGCGCAGAAACTCATCAATATAGAAGGTGTCTTGCCGGGTAAAGAAGTAGTAATAGTTGGTTCCGGTGATATCGGCCTTATCATGGCAAGGCGTTTTACTCTTGAAGGGGCACGTGTTAAAGCTGTTATTGAGATACGGGGCTCTTCCAGAGGGCTTATAAGAAATATGGTTCAATGCGTAGAGGATTATGATATCCCTGTGTACTATAATCACAGGATATCAAGTATCAATGGGAAATGTCGCGTTGAAAGTGTTGATGTTATAGAGGTGGATGACAAGGTGAACGATATAAATGGTTCATCGTTTACCATTGAGTGTGATACGGTATTGATTTCCGTTGGCCTTATACCGGAAAATGAACTTATAGAAATGGCCGGTATCCCTCTTGACACGCGAACAAATTGCCCGATTTCGGATAAATTGAGTAAGACTTCCATACCGGGCATATTCGTTTGCGGGAACGCGTTCACCGTTTATGATATAGTCGATTCTGTGACGCGGGACAGTATTATAGCGGGCCGCCTCGCGGCGGAATATATTAAAGGTTGACAATGAAAAAAAAGCTGATATGTATAGAATGCCCCAAAGGATGTGTCATAAATGTAAGTATTGCCGACGGCAAGGTGTCCGATGTTTCAGGACATGATTGCCCCAGGGGAAAGACCTATGCCATAGGAGAGATACTGAACCCTGTCCGCGTATTGACCTCGACCATCCTTGCCAAAGGCATGGGGTTCAAGATGGTTCCGGTAAGGACTAACAAGCATATTCCCCGGAAGTATGTCATGGGTGCCATGAAAAAGATAAGGAACGCTAGGGTCACTAAGCCTGTAAAGACAGGAGACATAATAATCCGGAATTTGCTTGGTTTGGGCGTTAATGTTGTCGCTACTAGGGATCTTTCTGATGCCCGGTAATAGGCTCGTATTGGACGGGCATTTTTTTATTGACAAATGATACTAATATGGTATCATTATCATAGGTGGGGTATATGAGATTAAAGGCATTCATACTGATATCGCTTTTATTGGTTGTTTTAAATTTAAACGTTAAGGCGGGAGATAAAATTTCCATTCCGGAAAAGGATGTGCTAGACATGGAAAAGGCAATATTCGCTGGCGGTTGTTTCTGGTGTATGGAGCCGCCCTTTAATAACTTAGAAGGTGTTGATGAGGTGATATCGGGGTATACGGGCGGTGTTGATAAAGGGGATAAACATCCGGCTTACGAAGATGTCTTGGCCGGCAGATCAGGACATAGGGAGGCTATACAGATAACCTATGACCCTAATAAGGTGTCATATGAGAAACTTCTTGATGTGTATTGGCGTCAAATAGATCCAACGGATGGCGGCGGTCAATTTGCCGATAGGGGGACGCAGTATAAAACGGCTATTTTTTATGTAGATGAAAGACAAAAAGATTTAGCGGTTAGATCAAGGGAAAAGCTGAAAAACTCAGGAAGGTTCAAAGGAAAAACCATTGTTACTGAAATACTGCCTTTTTCTGGATTTTATAAGGCGGAGGAGTATCACCAGGATTATTCCTCAAAGAATCCGATAAGGTACAAGATGTACAAAAAAGGGTCCGGACGGGAAGATTATCTTAAAACCATCTGGAAATATGATATAATAAATAATATGGATAAAGAAAAATGGAAGTCGTATGAAAAAGAGCCGCGTGAGGAATTGATGAAGAAGCTTACTCCCCTTCAGTATAATGTAACCCAGCAGGATGGCACTGAAAAGGCATTCCAGAATCAGTATTGGAACAATGAAAGAGAAGGCATATATGTGGATATCGTTTCAGGAGAACCGCTTTTCAGTTCCAAAGATAAATTCAATTCAGAGTGTGGCTGGGCCAGTTTTACTAGAGCTCTTGAAAAGGATAATATCGTAAAAAGAGAGGATAAGCGATTTTTTATGACCAGGACTGAGGTCAGAAGCAAATACGCTGATTCGCATCTCGGGCACGTTTTTCCTGACGGCCCTGAACCCACGGGATTGCGTTACTGCATTAATTCCGCTTCGTTAAAATTCATCCCTAAAGAGGAACTCGAAGAACAAGGCTACGGCCAGTACCTCAAGCTATTCGAGTAGCATCTACCCCCTTAACCCCAGATGGCCCCACAGACGTTGTCCATAACCCTAGTATTATTAATGTGTTACAGCGTAAACATGGTACCCGCATTTACGACATAACTTGTTGATATCATTGAGGTTGTGGACAACGTCTCCATTGCGTGAAAACGTCTCCATTGCGTGAAAAAAGATGAAATGGTTCTGACTTTTGAGTTGTTAGTAACACAGGTGACTTATAGATGATCTAATTAAAAGGCATGTATTGCCTGTTTTAAAGGGGGAAGAAATGGATAATGTATACAGTAAATTGGTAGACCGGAATATCGGCATACTTACGGAAGAACAGCAGAAGAAGTTGGAAAAAACGTGTGTGGCAGTGTTTGGTTTAGGGGGGCACGGCGGGGTTGCCAGCCAGCTTTTGGCTCGCAGCGGCATAGGCAAACTTAAGATCGTTGACATAGAGAAGTTCGAAACATCAAACCTGAACCGTCAGGTATACTGCTACATGTCAACTATAGATAAAGAAAAGGTCGATGTCGCGGAACATTTTTTGAAAGATATTAACCCGGAGATCGAGATTGAATCATTCCATACTACGAACGGCGAAACGATTAACAAGATGTTGGACGGCACAACCGTCGCGTTGTTATGCATAGACGATGTGGTCCCGTCAATTCATGTGGCCAGGGCATGCAGGGAAAGGGGGATCCCCATGATAGAGACAGGCGCGATGCCGTTCCAGAACCTGCGGGTATATACAAAAGATACCATTACATTTGAGGAGTTCCATGATTTCCCTACCCAAAGGATCAAGACAGAGGACCTTTATGACCTTGATGAAAATATACGCGGCCAAATAAAGAGAAAATTGGTGATGGCTTTCAGTGACATTAAGGGGATACAGAATTTTTACAACTCTGAGGCTATAGAAAAAATGAAAAAGGGCGTATTCCCGACATTCGCTCCGATGGTATGGCTGCAGGCTACCATGATCGCGCTGGAGGCGGTGAAGATAATCCTTAATTGGGGAAAGATCTCGCTCGTTCCGAAGTATGCCCTATACGATCCGATACAGTATGAGATACCTACAAGGAGCGCGGTGAAGAGGACACTTATAAATCTGTTTGACCATTTTATTAGAAAGAACAAGGAGAAAATTATTCTATTGATATACTCGCTTTTTTTGCCCAGTTTTTAGAAAAGAGCCGGGCAGATAAACCCGTGAGGGTGTCGGGCCCCATCAGTTCTCGGAAAAGGTGTTTACAATTCAATCTATCAGGAAGTATAATATTATCCTGTGGTATTGGGTTGTAAAAGTGATTCCTTTTCGCAAGACATTATTGGGGTCCGGATATTGAAGAAGGATATATTCTTTTCAGATAATGAATTGATAGCGCGCTCGAAAAAGGGCGATAAGCAGGCGTTTGGTATGCTTTTTGAAAAATACCATGAACGGATACTTGGTTATTTGTACCGGTATATTGGTGATTTTCAATTAGCTGAGGATAGTACAGTTAAAGTATTTCTGAGCGTATACCGGAATATATCCAATTATACCGAACAGGGCCTTTTCCTACACTGGCTTTATAGAATTTCCACCAATGAAGCCAAGAACCAATTGAAAGCCAATAGTAGAAAGAAAGAAGTGTCCATTGACGCGCCGGCCAAGTTTGACGCAAGAAAGACATTAGCTGACATAATGCCTGATGAACGCTCAAGGCCGGATGATATCGTTGCGACTAAAGAACTAAAAGAAATATACTACAAAATAGTGGGATCTTTCGATAAGAAATATAAGGATGTGCTTCTATTATGTGATGTGGAGGGCCTTTCAAACGTAGACGCGGCTAAGGTGCTGGGAATGAACCCTTTAACGGTCGGGACTAGGTTAAGCCGCGCACGAAAGATACTGCACGATATTATGAAAAAGTATAAAATATAAAAAGGAGAACGAGAAATGTCCAGTTTTTGGGAACGTATTTTAATAGGCCGAAGGATAAAGAAAAAGCTAAGCGATCCCCCTGGCTATAAAATGTCAAAGGAGAAGAAGCGGGAGTTTTACGCGCAGCTTTTTGATATAAAGGCGGAAGTCGAGATGAGGGCCATTCCTAAAAGAAGGGTGTTTATGAAGGGATTGGCGGGGGTAACGCTCTCCCTTTTCATATTGGTGCTCATGTATAATTTATTTAGGCCCAATTATCCTTACGTTTCCAGGATCCGGGGTATGGTTAAGGTATTCAGGAGCGCGCGTAATGAATGGGTATTCGTTCAAGATGACAAATTGAGGCTTCATAGAGATGATATGGTTAAAACGTTTGGCGATGGACAGGTGGATGTGATCTATCGTGATGAGTATCATCTCAGGCTTAAGAATAACTCAGAGATGAAACTGGTCAATGTGCCTTCCGGCGTTATCGGCAGTGATATTAAGTACAGTGTAAATAGGGGAAAGGTATTTGCCTATTACAAGAGATCACAGCTTTATAAGAGAAGCCTCAGCCTGGTTACGCCGCAGGCAGATGTATCCGTAATAGGGACGGATTTTATGGTAGAGACATCGCCGAACTTTGGAAGCACATGGGTCGGCGTTTTAAATGGTGTCGTGAAGGTTTCGGCGTTTGACCTCAAGCAGGCCGTTATGCCAAAAGAAATGTCGGTCCTGGTGGATGCAGGCAAGAAAACCAGGGTGTTGTCCGGCAGGGCCCCGTTACAGCCGGAAAGGATGCTGGAAGACGAGCTTTTTGAATTGGAGGAGTTATATCGTATCGGCACTAAACCGCAGATAGCCCTTTTGATAAGTACGGGTGAGACCAGGACACGAGAACTCTTATCCATAGTTCCTCTGTTTGTAGCGGCTGACGCCAAACATAAGATAGCCAGAGAGATAAGAAAGATATCTGAGCAATTTAGGTATGCGTTGAAAGAGGGCACAAAAGAACAGTTCCTTTTCAATATCAGGCAATTCGAACATATTGTTGATAGATACCCGAGCCCGAAGTATGATGTGCAGTTTCTATTGTTGATAGGGGCTTACTACAAATATGTAAATGAGGGTGAAAAATCCATAGAGACATTTAAAAGGATCCTGCGTGATTACCCGAGATCCCGCCTGGCCAGTATTGCCCAATGCGCTATAGGTATTATTTATGAGGAAGTCCTTGATGATCCGGCTAAGGCCAGATCGGCATATGAAGATGTCATTTCTAAATATCCACTAAGCGTTGAGGTCGAAGAAGCAAAAGCCGGGTTGGAGAGACTCGGCTTGTAACTGCATAGCGCACTTGTTAATCCCATGATTGCGCCTTTCCAGGCTGTAACAATGCTATATCGTATTGACAACTGAATGTAAAGATAATAAAATAGGGAAAATATGGGGACGGAGTTAACTTATTAACTTAACTAGTGTCTAGATGAGGTCATTAAGTTAATAAGTTAACTCCGTCCCCTACTACGGTGGTTTTAAGATGAGATATCTGTTTTCAATAACAACATGGATCGTTATCGTTACCTTGACGGTGTTGCTTTTTTTTGTTGTATTGCTTGTCACGATTATATTCATGCCATTTGATAAAAAACGGAAGATCGCTCATGCCCAGTGTTACTGGTGGGCCGGGGCTCTAATAAAATTCAACCCATTTTGGAACGTTAAAATAAGTGGTCTTGAAAATATAGATCGCAAAGAGACATATGTTATCGTGGCCAATCACCAGAGTCTGGCGGATATTATTGTTTTATACAGGACCAGGATACAATTTAAGTGGGTAGCAAAAGAAAGCCTTTTTTGGATTCCTTTTATAGGATGGAATTTGTCATTGATAAGGCATATTAAACTTATGAGAGGCAGATTGGGCAGTATAAAGCGTGTTTATCGGGATGCGGCAAATTGGTTGAGAAACGATATATCTGTATTATTTTTTCCGGAGGGAACACGCAGCGATTCAGACAAGATGAACGTATTCCAAAACGGCGCTTTCAAGCTCGCGATAAAAGAAAAAAGACCGATATTACCGATTAAGGTGGAAGGGACAAGAGAGGCTATAGCCAAAGGCAGTTGGATCTTTAAGTCCAATGTAGTCGGCAAGATCACGGTAAATCCGCCTGTTGACACAAGTGAATTTAACGCGGGTGATTTTTCCAAGTTAAGAGATATAGTTTATGGCATCCTGCAGCCGGCAGGGGCCGCGTAAAAAAGAGAGGTTGATCATGAAAGTAATTGAACTGGCGCATATGTTGCAGGGTACTGTTGAAGGGGATGTCAACACGGAAATAGGGGGGATGAACGGCATTGAAAACGCTAAAGAAGGGGATATTACTTTTGCTATGGACGAGAAAAAGCTGATCCTTGCTGAACAGACAAAGGCGTCATGTATCTTAACTTCCAGTCGGTTCAGAAAATCTGAAAAAGTAACGATCCGGGTGAAGGATCCAAAACTCGCGTTTGTTACTCTGTATAATACCCTGAATAAGAAGGAGAGAAGAGAGGCCTATATAGACCCTCGAGCGGTGATCTCAAAATCAGCGTCTATAGGCAAGGGGACATGGATAGGGGCGCATGTATCTATAGAAGACGGTGTGCGGATAGGTGATCACACAGTTATAGAGCATAGTGTAGTGATAAAAAAGAATACAAGGATCGGCGCTGACTGCCACTTATATCCGAATATAACGATATACGATAATGCCATCATCGGCAATAGGGTTATACTCCATGCGGGTGTTGTCGTGGGCTCTGATGGTTTTGGATACATAAGAAATAAAGATACGATAGTCAAATTCCCTCAGTTGGGAAATGTTATTTTGGAGGATGATATAGAGATAGGCGCGAATTCTTGTGTGGATAGAGGCGCATTGGGCTCAACGCGTATCGGCCGCGGCACTAAGATAGATAATTTATGTCAGGTCGCGCATAATGTTGTTATCGGTAAGAATTGCTTGATAGCCGGCCAGACCGGCATCGGAGGGAGTGCGATTATAGGTGAGAACGCGACATTCGCGGGCCAGGTCGGCGTAGCAGATAATATAAAGGTGGGGCGCAACATAACCGTTGGCGGACAAAGCGGTGTGCTGGGTACCCCAAAAGAGGGCGTGACACTTTGGGGCTATCCGGCAAGAGATGTGGCTTTTGCCAAGAAGCAGTTAGCGGTCATCTCTTGGCTTACAAAGAATTTTTATTTGCTGCAAAAACAGATCAAGCGGAAAAAATGACCCGAATTTTATAACGAGAGATATAAAGCATGAATCGAATTGCACATGAGCTCAAGCATCATATCCCTTTCACGGCGTTTGGCGCCTTGACGGGCATAGCGCTGATGATCTTTTTTAGGGGATTGTCGCATGGATCGGCGCATAAACTCTTTTATATATTTCATCCGCTTCATGTTATGTTAAGCGCGGTAGCAACGGCCTCGCTCTTCAGACATTACCAGTGCAAACATTCGGGATTTTCCTGCAGCATATGGGCTTTTATCCTGGTTGGTTTTTTCGGGTCAGTAGGTATAGCGACGTTGAGCGATTCGCTTATACCATACTTGGGTGAAGTTATGCTTAAACTCCCTCATGCGGAGGCGCATATAGGTTTCATAGAGGGGTGGTATATAGTGATACCCGCGGCATTTCTGGGGATAGCCATAGCGTATTTTATCCCGAATACAAAATTACCGCATACGGGACATGTGCTTATAAGCACATGGGCTTCACTTTTTCATGTTATTATGGCGGCGAACAGTGATATGGGTTTCAGGATTTACGCGTGCGTATTTTCGTTTCTTTTCTTATCCGTTTGGCTGCCCTGTTGTATAAGCGATATTGTTTTTCCGCTGATGTTTATAAGAAAACGGGGTTAACTCCGTTCTCACTCTGAGTTGCCCGATGGAGATAAAAAATACGGAGTGATTTTGAAAAGAGCAGTTTGTAACAAGCAGTTTGTAACAGCTTGACATTTATATCGCTGGTAGTATAATAGCACGGAACAATTCCATGCGAGAGGGATATAGAAGGTTGCTTCCCGCGCAACCAAACCCGGGGGAACTCCAGCCCCGGACCTGCTTCGTCCCTCTCGCTTTTTAATTGATATCATCTACCGGGCATGTATAATATTCCTGTGATAAAACCTAGATATAAGGCAGGATTGTTTTTTATATTTTTCTCATCGCTACTGTATTATCTTTCTTTCCCGAATGTAAT
>Ga0272441_10001151_pt1 | contig 56578 bp, 43 predicted proteins | sample SSMProp6N_FD_193582 | JGI IMG/M metagenome (GOLD analysis project Ga0272441, IMG submission 193582) | Marine sediment archaeal communities from Little Sippewissett salt marsh, Falmouth, MA, United States - SSM-Prop-6N | ecosystem: Environmental > Aquatic > Marine > Wetlands > Sediment ...
CTACCACTCACGCCACGGTCCATTTCGCTGATTGTGCGAAGGCGGCTGGATGCAATCGGGCTGAAGGATCACTCAACGCATTCCCTGCGTCATGCGTTCGCGACAATAGCACTTTCATCTGATGATGTAGAACTCCGCGACGTCCAGCACGCACTCGGTCACTCACAGGTCACGACCACCGAACGCTACATCCACCAGTCAAACCGTCTCGCCGGACTCCCCGAAAAGGCGGTGAACGACCTGGTGTTTAGCGATACATGATCGGGCGTCCCTTACATAAACTAAATAACGAATACCCCGCAAGTCAGCGGGGATTTTTGTATTAACTCGGAATGTACACTGCACAACCTTGAGAACAATCCGGCTGTAATCCGGGCACCTAAAACGGGCTGAATCCCGCATTAATAAAGGCATAGCGTTGATAAGCACTCCGCCCTTGCCCGCCAAACGGGAATATCGGGATTGTTTTCGGCACTCTTATATACACCTATCTCTTACTTACTCTCTTTCCTTATCCTCAAGAGTAGTGAAATTAATCCCGACAATCCCGTCATACGCTCAAACCCGCATGGTTATGCCACTTCTAGCACGGGATATTGCTTCGGATTATTGCGGGATTCTACGCCTGATTCCCGTCTTGAAGCTAGCTGAACTGGGGTGAAGAGATATTCATTCTGATTACCTGATGCACGCACTCGCGACTGACACCGATAACCGCTTTGACTGAACCAATCCTCGTTGCATACTTTTGACAGAATATGTCCCAGCTTCTTTGTGCTGCCGAAGGGCCATTTTCTAAGACAACCCTTCTCTTTCGCCTTAGACGCAAGCTGAATGACCTCTTTCGCTGTCATCCACCGAGGCTGGTCGTTCTCGACTAAATACTCGATCAGGTCATAGAGCACCTGACCTTCTTCACTGAACTGGGTTTGTCGTTGGCACATCTTCCGCCACAGAGAGTTCACAACATCCTGCTTATTATCGAGACCTGCAAGAATGACAGTCAATCTCGCGAAGTCATCAAGCCGTGGATTAGAACCTATCACGTTCGCATCGCCCATTTTGTTATCCTCCAGGAATTCAAGGATGCCCTGTATTCGCTTAATCATATAAGCCCAAATCTCAAGCCTATGCTGGTTAAGTTCTTCGACCACATCTGTAGCACACAAGTCTCTTGTGTTGGGTGACTGAAACGTCACCACTAGCGTACGACTCGCGACATCCGGTCTGTTGAAATGGGGTGTCCTTGACGTGATGATAAAAGAAGCCCGGTAGTTAAACTCCCTTAGCTCATTATCAGTGTATAACGCCCGTTTGGGTACTCTACTTCTACCGGCTGATGTACAGAGCGCGGTCGCTGTCCATGTTTGGGCATTATCAAGGTTGTCCAGCACCTCAAACGGTAAGCTGCAGGCCATCGCAATAAAACCATCAGGTCGTAATGCTTCCGATTCTCCTACTTCCCATTCAGGCCCGTAGAATATCTTGCCGATCATTTTAGCTGCCATTGTTTTACCGCTGCCGTGATCACCACGGAATACTAGAATCGGTTTGACCTGAAGTAGCTCTTCGAGCCAGGGTACATACATATACGACTCTATAAGTAGTTCGTACTCCTCGGTCGTCAGGTCGTGATTCATATACCTGAACATGTGAGGAAAGAGATACTCCTTCAGAGGATTGACACCCTTTTTTAGAAGGTGCCGAAGTGACTCAATGTTAGGTGGGAGTTTGGCATTGGGTGGCGCAGTCAGTATGACGCCATTATCACCCTGCTTTGCTTTGGTGACTGTTGATGCCGTTATTCGGGCTACTCGACTCCCTTCATACAGTAAGTAAAGAGAGTTCGAGCCTGGGTCATAGTAGGAGTACGGTTTTACAACCGCTTCAGTGCCATGACGGTATGCTTCTAGCTTAAGCTCCTCAACGGTCTGCTTGTATAGACTGGTCTTCCCCTTGCTGATTCCCTCCTTGTCAATCGCATCTTGCAGCTCAATGCCAGAGCAATCCGAATTTATACGGCACACTATTCCATCAGCTGTGACGTAATAATAAGCACCGTCTGCCTTGTATAGTTTGCCCTTGCTAACAAGACGGTCAACTACCATCTTCGGGCTGTTTTTCTTTGCGGTCTTTTTCTTGTCAGACCTTACCGCATCGGTCTTATTCTGGGTGGCCACTGAGCCATCCCCTTTAGAATGTGACATATTGTCACCTCGTTATTTTATTTAGTTAGCACTCCTCGCGATTACGAACTGTATTGATACCTCATGTACAACGTTTGACGGTTCTAACCTCGATATCCGATGCCGCCTCCGACTCGGCTATCCCCTCAACCAGCTTTATGAAAAATCCTGATCGTGAGCCTGTGACGCCATGCCGTACGCGGACATACGCATCACAGGAAGGATTCGGGCACTTCCGTTTGCCATTTGGACTGAAAAACACTTGACCACACATCGGGCAGATTGTCTGCCGGACATAAGTGCGGACTTCCTTTTCGTTATCGTTCATTCTGTAAAAGCATGTCATTTGTTGTCCCGCACATGCGACGGGATTAAACGTAGGAAATGAAGTTTTTATGGGGGAAACGCCTTGATGGTAGGCGAAAAGCGTGGTATATTAGCCGTGGTTAGAAGTCCACGCCTCGCGCCTCGCGCGGCGTTTTTTTATCCCCTGCTCTCACACAACCATAAGCATCACCTCGCTTACTAAAATATACAACCTACCGTCTTGTAGCATACGGTAGAAAAAATGACAAATCTCAGTCTAGGCTCCAAACAAGTGTGCTACAGTTCTCATTAGACCATTCGCGTTAGAGTATCGGACAACCGAGTTTTACAGCACCCCTTCGTCGCGGAAACGGCTCCCCTCGCATCTCCTCTAATTCATTTAGGATTCGATCAATGCCTGCTTCAACTGCATCACCCATGCATAATCCTGGTGTGTAGAAAACCGCGTCGCGCAAACGTTCGACAACTGAAGTGTCCATGTGAAACGATACGGTTTTCTTTGAAGTTTTGCTCATGGCTACACCACCATTTTCCCCTTTATACTATAATTATACCACATTTTTAGCGTTTTGTCAAGCCCTGTGTCAAATTTTACACGTTTTTTGGCTAAAAATATGCGTTTAAACGCCCTCAGATGCGTTCTGAGTGCAAATTAAAGCGCATGTTATCCCCGGAGTATCTAACTTTCTTTCAAAAGCCTTACGCGCGAACTGAGGCGTTAGTAAATGTAAGTATTAAATAATTGCGCCTTACCCTAAGCCCTACTATGGCACTATAATTGCTTTAGGACGTAAGCGCTGCGTAACAAAGCACTCATATCCAATCTGAGTTATAATAGCTGTGACAAATCTTAGGGGGTATGCTAATGATTCCCTTCATTGGTTTGACTAGTTTCATCTGCTTGATTTTCGGTATGATACGGCCTGATATTTTCAATTGGTTACTGAAGGAGCGCACGAACCGTATCACAATCGCCTTGGTGTTCGGTTCGATCTTCCTTGTTGCGCTTCTCCTGACCCCTCCCACCCAATCAGATATACCTATTGAGTCAGACGTTAGCACAGAAGCTAGTAACTTACCGACTCCTGACGAAGAACCTGCGAGCGTGCAGGATGAATCCGTTGTATCTGACGCGCCTGTAGAGGAACCACATGTTGACGGTGACTTTACCCCCGACCCTGTCGAGTTGCCCGAAGGTGGAACATGGATTCTCTGCACAAGGGTCATTGACGGTGATACTATCGAGATTGAAGATGGGAGCCATGTAAGGTTCATCGGTATCGACACACCCGAAACCGTTCACCCTTCTGAACCCATTCAGCCGTTCGGCCCGGAAGCGAGCGAATACACACACGACCTGCTCGAAGGTCAGAATGTATATCTCGTGACTGACGTAAGTGAGACTGACCAGTACGGTCGTCTCCTACGATACGTTTATACTGAGGATGGCATTTTCGTTAACCTAGCACTGGTGCAGGCTGGATTAGCACGTGTGACGACCTACCCTCCTGACGTCGCTCATGTTGATGAGTATGTAGCAGCTCAAGAAGAAGCACGCGAAAACTCACGAGGATTTTGGGCTGGTGATGACCCGTGGGGAGAAGAAGAGATAAGCATCCTGCCGGTTGTAGAAACTCCACCCGAAGTCCAAGAAACGCCAGTCGAGACACAGGTTGAAGCGTCGCCCGATTTGTTCCTTGACATCATATCCGTTTCGTCACCGATAAGACACGGCAGAGATGCAACTCTTGTCGCGAATACTTTACCGGGAGCAACGTGTTCAATAGCGGTATACTACAGCTCTGGTGCTAGTAGCGCACAAGGTCTTATCACAAAGCAGGCGAACAGTAACGGGTCTGTATCCTGGACATGGCGGGTGGGATCGCGTACAACACCAGGTTCGTGGCGCATCGTAGTAACAGCGTCATTAAACGGGGAAACTGTACGAGTGACAACCTATTTCCAAGTTACATAGCAGGAATCGTATGCGGTTAAAGATAACAAGTAAAAGGGAAGCCCCTGTCGAAAAATTGGGTAAGGGTAAACGCGCATCACTTTCAGCTGGTGAGACATCTTTAACTTACGAATCCCATGACCGCATCGAAAGCCTAGCTTATCTTGATGTTGGTTCCGTGCGGCCAACAAAGGGTTATCGATGGCATGGACTAGTTATTACTTCAATTGACAGCAGTATGAAACCGCTCATAATTAACGGCCTCACAGCGGATGATGCTTCCCGGATGTTTCGCCACATTCGTCAGAAGTTAGGGGATGTCTGGTCAGATCACCTAGCACCTTTGTTTTCGAGAGCTTATGACGATCTGACGGACACGTGTGAGAACGGCTACTACGTAGACAACCGAACCTGCATCGAATGGCAGGATAAGTACGGCAACATCAAAGATGAGCTTCCGACGTATTATAAGGAGATTCTAATACGGGATGGCGTTGCAGACTACGTAAACCGCGTGCTTAGCCTGCTATCAGATAAGAATTTACGGCAGTACATCAACCAAGTTAATGACCGCTTCATCACTGTTGAAAAGGAACGGTGGCAGCAATTTTTCGACGTCGTTGAGTCCAATCCATTAACCGAACAGCAACGTGATGCGATAATCACAGACGAGGTGAATAACCTGATTATCGCTGGTGCAGGTACTGGAAAGACGAGTACACTCATGGGGAAGGTTGGATATCTGCTTGAGAAGGGTATCGCAAAACCTGATGAAATACTGTTACTCTCGTTCACGAGTAAGGCGGCGGGTGAACTCGCTGAGCGCATAAAAGAGAAATTCGACACAGACCTAACAGTAAGCACATTTCATAAACTGGGGCTACACATACTCGGTTCAGAAGGCTCAAAACCATCGATCTCAAAGTTGGCGCAGGATGCAAATGAACTACATAAATTCATCGAGACCGTAATCCGGGAAATGATGTCAGACCGCGAGTATAGTCGTAAGCTGATTCAATTCTTCACTGAATATCTCGTGCCCTTCAAAGACCAGTTCGCCATGTCCGACATGGGTGAGTATATTGCCTACCTGAAAAACAACGACATCAGGACGCTACAAGGTGACAGGGTAAAGAGTTACGAAGAGGTTCAGATCGCCAACTTCCTAATACTGAACGGTATTCCCTTCGAGTACGAGCGGAAGTATGAACACGACGTCAGCACTACCGATTATTCGCAGTACAAGCCTGATTTCTACTTAACACGCGATAATATCTACATCGAGCACTTCGCCCTTGATGCTAAGGGGATGCCACCTGATTTCATGGGCACCGATGGGCAGCAGCGATATCTTGACGGGGTGAAATGGAAGAGAGAAACACACTCTAATTACGGCACTAAGTTGATAGAGACCTATTCACGGGATGCCTCAGACGGAGTGTTGCAGGAAAAGCTACAGTCTCTTCTTGAAGCTGAAGGTGTCCAATTCACGCCAATGACCGATGAGGAATTTTTCAAACAGGATAACAGCAGCACATTAATCACTAGACTGACTGCTTTACTCGCACGATTCCTGGTGCTCTTTAAATCGCAGAACACTACAGTTGAAACCTTACGCCAAAAAACTGGTAAAGGATACGATGGAAAACGGTTGAATGCCTTTCTCGATATCTTCAGTAAAGTAAGCAAACGATACGAAGATCATCTGCATGAAGAAGGCGATATCGATTTTAACGATATGATAAACAAAGCCTGTGAACTAGTCCGGAATAAGAAATACCAATCACCTTATAAGTACATCCTCATCGATGAGTTCCAAGACATCTCATGGGTACAGTATCAGCTTGTCAAAGCCCTGATCGAACAACGTGACGATGTGAAGACTGTATGCGTTGGTGATGACTGGCAATCGATATATCGGTTCACAGGTGCTGACGTTTCAATCATGACAGGATTTGCTGACTACTTTGGAAATACAGCTACGTCTAAGCTAGAAGATACCTTCCGTTTCAGTCAATCACTTGTCGAGTTCAGCACTAAGTTCATAATGAAGAATCGCGCTCAGATCAAAAAGAACCTAGTCAGTTGGGTTAAGGACTTTCCGGACTCCGTGAAAGTAATTCTCACGGATTCAATCAATAGTCGAAAGGAACTCGCATGCATCTTACACGAGATTGCTGGTGAAGTTATCAGATATGCAAGCGTTTTTATTCTTGGGCGTTACAAGCACGATGAGCCAGATGAACTGTCAGAATTGAAGGAGCAACATATTGACCTTAAAATCTCATACCATACAGCACATTCATCCAAGGGACTACAGGCAGATTACGTCATCCTGACGAATGTGGGTGCCGGTAGGTACGGCTTCCCCAGCGAAGTATCCGACGATCCAATACTTGACCTCGTGATGGTTCGGCCTGACACCTACCCTAACGCTGAGGAGCGCAGACTATTCTACGTCGCCGTGACACGAGCCAAGAAGCGAGTGTACATACTTGCCGATTACGAAAATAAGTCACCATTTGTAACTGAGATTACCCGGAAGGAGTACGGGATTACCGTAGTGCAGCCTGATGGAATTCAGTCACCCGTCGCCTGCCCTAAGTGTAAGACTGGCATCCTCGTTGAACGGCAAGGGGAGTACGGTCGCTTCATAGGGTGCACGAATTTCCCTTATTGTGACGAGAAGGCACAGCTTTGTCGCGAATGTGGTGCTGGCGTCATGCTGCAAATCGAGAACGAGTCATACTACGGTTGCCAGAATGAAGCGTGTGGTATCGTGGTTCCTGCCTGCCCCGATTGCGGAAATATCCTGGTAGTTAGGGATGGGAAGTACGGGAAATTCTACGGTTGCAGCAAATACAGCCAAGGTTGTTCATTCACAAGGGATATCGACCTTTAAACCTATCTTAGTAAGGATAAACGACCAATTTTAAGGGGTGTATGAGGCTGTGACAGCCCCCTCAGCCCCATCGGATGCCCCAGGTATACCTCAGGCTACACCTACACAAAAATGGAGCTGAAAACGGACGTTAGACGAGGTTTTGCCTGATATCTCACAAGACTATCTGCATGCTAATTCGAGGAGGTTTTAATTTTCCTTGCGTTAATCGGGTATCACGTAAAAATATTGACTCATTAACGCCCACGCCAAAACGATAGCAACTACAATCCCTACAATGAATTGCCCTTTCATTGTCCAAAAATGAGCGGGATATACGTGCAGTTTTGCAATCTCATCCATGCTCTTTCCTTTGCTCAGGCGCCCAGCCCTCATCAGGCTTAGCTTAATAAAACCCGAAGCAATCCAATCAGCCAGTTTCCCACTTGAAAGACCTACAATCAAGGTAGCAGATAATACCCGACCAACAAAGGGAGGCCAAACAGCTAGGTTGGGAAACATGGCCACAATAATCGCCGTAATCAGAGCAGCAATAGACATTGTGATGATTTGCTTGTTATCGAGTTTTTCTTTATCAAACATTTGGCACCTCGTAAAGACCTGAATAATATTTCATTCGACGATTGCATACACTGAAGGTTGCGATTTGATGCAAAAATTAAGGGTTTATTCAGAATCCCAATGAGTTCTCGTGACCCTACCCCACCAACCTGGACTTGGCACACCCAACACCTTCAACCCGGCTCTAAGCAGGTGTCAATAGATCAGTCTGCCAATGGAATCAAAGACTACTTTCTAACAGCCTCTGTGCGCTTCGATATCCTGAAAGATGACCATAACCCTTACTCCGCCTCTTCGTGACGCTCCAGGGCGCTCACAGACGCATAACAAAAAGTGATACCTGAAAGGGCGCATGACCAGCGGGTTACAGAGGGGGTGTTTTGCGATTTTCGGTGAATAACGGGAGGTGGAATCAAGGATTCATGACGCATCGGAATCCACCGTAGCTAGTAAACCTGTACTCCGGATTCCACTTACCTCGATCCGCAGAACGGCATAACTCTGGAAGACTGCCCCATGACCCCCCGCGCAGAACCCGAGCACTAGTAGCGTCATCAAGGCTGTTCCTGCCGTCACTATCATCGTAGTTCTCATATTCCCCATACAAAGACAGGCACCACTCATTGACGTTTCCATGCATGTCATATAGACCGTATTCATTTGGTGACCTACTACCAACTGTATGGTGTCCTCCGTCAGAGTTGTCGACGTACCATGAATAAGAACCAAGTTCTTCAGGATCATCACCGTAGTAATATATGTCTGTTGATCCTGCACGACATGCATATTCCCATTGGGCTTCTGTTGGTAGAGTGTATTCATCACCTGTCAGGTAAGATAATTCATCACAGAAACCCATCGCATCAAACCAGCTAACTGTTTCAACAGGATGGTTATAATCCTCAGAACTTGATGGAGTATCTCCAGTAATAGCTTCGAACTGTTCCTGGGTAACTTCATACTTACCCATCCAGAATCCGTCAAGAGTAACCTCAGTCTGCGGGCCTTCATCTTCCTGTCTGCCTTCCTCATTTTCAGGACTACCCATCAGAAATGTACCACCGGGTATCCATACCATTTCAAGAAATACATTATCACCAAGGTCTACTGAGTAGTCCTGCCCTATTTCTGGGTCAGCAGAAATAAAAGCATCATCTTCCCGGCTAACGGATTCGGGCTGTGACACCTGATCGTTGCCATTGACATGTGGTTGCGTTTCTGCGTCTGGATTATCCGCACATGACATAATGCAGAGGATAAGCATAACCGTGAGTAATATTGAGCACCGTTTCATCTGTGACCTCCGTTACACGTTAGGGATATTATCATTAAGCAAAGTTTTTGTACAATGCACACTGGCGAGAGCTTCCGCGAGGTAGAGTCGATATGTCACCAATGCATAGCCGAAGCAATCATGGGTAAATATGGGCATTTGCCGAAATACAATTAATGCCAATACGGGGAGCGGCAAAAGTCATGAAGACGTCCGCACGCCACTTATTCACTTATTATCGCCGTTTTTAAAGCTTCCCCTGGGCTCGTGACGGTATCGTCAGGCGACGATATGGTGCGGGGTAAGGGTTAGATACCCCCAATTCGCCAGCACGCCCGTATCAGTGGTGTTTTTCTAACCTTACGATGCAATAGCATACAGATTACCGGACCTAAATGAGTTCTAGTGCGCCGATCCTGCGAGTCTTGGACGGGGTACACCAAGCGCTTTCAGCCCGCGCTCCAATTCAGCCGCATTCGCCGTACAGGCCCACTGGACAAGGGCCTGGGCAAGGTAGAGCACGCGGCTCATACCCGCGGCGTCACTGGTTCGAGTCCAGTCACCGCCACCATTTTGCCATGGATATATCCCCGTAACCCCACGGGGATTTTTTTATTCGGATACCACGATATGATATCCTTACCGGCTGAAATCCTTTCAATTTCAATCACTAAGGAGGTTTCAAAATGCCGGACCAAACCAACGCTGCCGAACTGATTACAAAACTAACCGAGAGGGTGACCAGACTGGAGAAACGTAGCAGGCGCGCGATAATCGCTGTCTGGATACTTGGGGCATTACTTGCAGGGATTGTAACTGTCGGGGCTGCACATAAGCAGGCCGGGGTGCAGGATGTCGTGAGAGCGAACAGGATTGAACTGGTGAGTTCTGATGGCAATAACACAGTTGAAATCAGCCCATACCAGATTTATTTATTGGACTCTGAAACTGAAGAATCTGTTAGTATTTATCCGGATTGGATGGTATATGAAAATCCTGACGAAGAAGTCACGATTAGTGCTGACATGATAGAGCTGGAAAGCGTTTATGGTTATACTTGCTTTGAGATTGCACATATCTACCTGTCCAATGAAGACCGATGGCTGGACGCCTCAGTTTATGATCCCCTGGAACTCAAACTGGTCGAAAATCATGAGGTGGTCTTCCAGGCCCCATAAAGCGAAGTGTAATCCACTCACATTATTTCTCCTGTATTCGCCGCCGAATGAGCGGGTGTTTTGCGATTTTAGGTGAATAACGGGAGGTGAAATCAGGGATTCCTTACAATACGGAATCCGGCATCGCTGCCGAAGTCGGAAAACGGAAATATCCGAAAGCGACTTGCGCATCGGCAAGCCCACTGAGGTTCTCTATATGCACCACCACGCAACACATATTTATCCAACTCTAGCAATGTCTCAATATCATCCAGCTCAACCAGCTCAAGGTTGTCGGACGACTCTACCAATGTGTCAAGATCATCCAGGTCAGTCGGCTCAAGGTTGTCCTGCAACAGTATCACATCCAAATTGTTCCTACCGTCCGTTTCACTGTATGGGTATGCTTGATACCTTGACAGACACCACTCCCAGACATTTCCATGCATGTCATATAATCCAAATTCATTTAGCTCCTTTTCACCTACAGGATGATGTCCTTCTACTTCGTTTTCTCCATACCATGCATACATACTCAATTGACTAAGGTCATCTCCAAAGCAACATGCGCCTGTTGATCCTGCCCTGCACGCATATTCCCACTGTGCTTCTGTAGGCAGAATGTACTCCATCCCTGTCATGTCCATTAGTTCCTCACAGAAATCAATCGCGTCATACCAACTAACACTCTCCACAGGATGGTCTGCTCCTTCGACAAATGATGGATTTACTCCCATTACCTCTTCGTACTGCTCCTGTGTTACTTCATACTTACCCATCCAGAACCCTTCCAGTGTGACTTCAGTCTGTGGCCCCTCATTTTCACGCCTCCCCTCCTCAGACAGAGGACTTCCAATTAGAAAGGTTCCACCCGGTATCCAGACCATCTCAAGTTCTACACCATTACCAAGGTCAACTGAATAGTCCTTGCTTGATTCAACATCCAAAGATTGTGTTTCTACATCGGGATTACTTGAACACGATAAACTGAAGAGTGTTAAGAGAATCGTGAATAGTATTGAGTACCGCTTCATCTGTGACCTCCATTACACGTCGGAGATTATATCACAGGGCAAAGGTAGGGGGGCGAGGTAGACTGGCAATGGTTTCTACGAGGCAGCGGGTGCCGACGACAACCGGAGTCTGCGCAGGTTGTCGGCGCGTCTACCCGTATTCTATAATCCTCATAAATGACCACTCCTCTAAACTACAGATCGAACCGTGTCACCAGGTATAACCTTCCATCAGAAAGGGATTAGTTGAAAATCCGGAGGACTGGGTCTGGTCGAGTGCAGGATTCTGGTTCTGTGAAAAGGAGTCAGCGGTGAAAATCAACGGGGAGTCAATCCCTGTTTCGTGATTTAAGTATAGCGCCGACAACCGGAGTCTTCGCAGGTTGTCGGCGCATCTACCCGTACTCTATAATCCCCATAAATGACCACTCCTGTAAACTACAGATCGAACCGTGTCACCAGGTATAACCTTCCATTAGAAAGGGTTTAGTTGAAAATCCGGAGGACTGGGTCTGGTCGAGTGCAGGGTTCTGGTTGTTCGAAAAGGAGTCAGCGGTGAAAATCAACGGGGAGTCAATACCTGTTTCGTGACCTTAGTACAGCGCCGACAACCTCCGGTTGTCGTCGGCACCCGCAGATTGAAAAATACTATACTGATGGTTACTTATAGTTCGGCATTGACTTTCTCGTACCCATGTACTAAGTTTCCCGCGGTCCGGGGGTGGAAAATCAACGCCATCCGGGGGAACGTGGACCCAGAGTAAAGGTTAGATGCGATACGATCCAGAACGGCAGAGATGCCGATTAATCCTTAAGGATGGACGGATTTTCGAAGGCTGGTCCTTCGCGGCGGACATTCCGGTCGCCGGCGAAGTGGTCTTCAACACAGGGATGGTCGGGTATCCCGAATCCTTAACTGACCCGTCATACGCGGGACAGATTCTCACCCTCACCTACCCTCTCATCGGAAACTACGGTGTTCCGTCCGGCGATCCTGACGAATCCGGCATCCCGTCATATTTCGAATCCGACCGCGTTCAGATATCGGCTTTGGTCACCGCGGACACATCCGAGTTCTTCTCGCATCACGACGCGGTCAGGTCGTTATCCGAATGGCTGAGGGAGTACAGTATCCCCGGAATCACCGGTATCGACACCCGCGCGCTCACCCGTCACATCCGGAGCCACGGAGTCATGCCGGGGAAACTCGTACCGGACGGCATCGACCCCGGGGGCATCGACTTCATCGATCCGAACGAAACCGACCTTGTCGGAAGCGTGACATCGAATGAGCCGCGCGAGTACGGGGAGGGAGACATCCACATAGTCGCGATCGACTGCGGGATCAAGAACAACATCATCCGCGAATTCGTGAAACGCGGTGTCAGGGTGACAGTGGTTCCCGCATTATATGATTTTTCAGCCATCGATTACGATGGTCTTTTTTTGTCGAACGGACCGGGCGATCCCGAGAACGCGGGAAGTGTGATCGAGCATGTTGCGCGCGCCCTCGATGACGACCGTCCGATATTCGGAATCTGCCTCGGCACCCAGATAATCGCGATCGCCGCGGGTGGGAAAACATACAAACTGAAGTACGGGCATCGCGCGCAGAATCAGCCGTGCATGGATATCGAAACCGGAAGGTGTTACATAACGAGCCAGAATCACGGATTCGCGGTTGATATCGATTCGCTTCCTCCGGACTGGACAGTCTGGTTCAGAAACGCGAACGACAACACGTGCGAGGGAATAAAACACAAATCAAAGCTGATATCGGCGGTGCAGTTCCATCCGGAAGCGGCATGCGGACCGGTCGATACGGAATTCCTGTTCGACCGTTTCATCGACCAGATCAGAAAGCACAGGGGGAATCTGGCAGGATGATTAAATCGGCACTGATTCTCGGATCGGGAGCGCTTTCAATCGGACAGGCCGGGGAGTTCGACTATTCAGGCTCGCAGGCGATCAAGGCGTTAAGGGAAGAGGGCATCCGCACGATACTCGTCAACCCGAACATCGCGACGATCCAGACATCGCGTGGCCTCGCCGACAGGATCTACCTGCTTCCGGTCAGAGCGGATTTTGTCGCGAAGGTTATCGAGAAGGAGAAGCCGGACGGCATCCTTCTTTCGTTCGGAGGGCAGACCGCCTTAAACTGCGGACTTGAACTCGCCGACAGCGGGATACTTGATAAATACGGTGTTAAGGTCCTAGGTACTCCGGTCGAGACGATCCGGTCGACAGAGGACAGGCAGTTTTTCGTGGACAAGCTCGCGGAGATAGGAGTTCCGGTTCCGGAGAGTATCGCGACAGAGACTAAGGAGGAAGCGATCAGCGCGGCGGACTCGATCGGGTACCCGGTGATACTTCGCGCCGCGTACGCACTCGGCGGACTTGGAAGCGGGATAGTAAACAACCGCGAGGAACTGATCGAATCAGTCGACCGGGCGTTTAAATTATCGCCGCAGGTGCTTGTCGAGAAATCTCTCAAGGGATGGAAGGAGATCGAGTACGAGGTCGTCCGCGACGCTGACGACAACTGCGTGACAGTCTGCAACATGGAGAACTTCGATCCGATGGGCATCCACACGGGAGAATCGCTCGTAGTTGCGCCATCGCAGACTCTCAGCAACACCGAGTATCACATGCTGCGCGATGCCGCGCTCCGCGTTATCAGGCACCTCGGTATCGTCGGCGAGTGCAACATTCAGTACGCGCTCGATCCCGAAAGCACCGGGTTCAGGGTAATCGAGGTGAACGCGCGACTGTCACGCTCATCCGCGCTTGCATCCAAGGCCACCGGATATCCGCTCGCCTGGGTCGCTGCCAAACTCGCGATCGGCAAAACGATGCCGGAGATCGTTAATCGCCTGACCGGCACAACGACCGCGTGTTTCGAACCCGCGCTCGATTACGTCGTTGTGAAGATGCCGAAATGGGACATGGGGAAATTCCCCGGCGTGTCGGGTGAGATCGGAAGCTCGATGAAATCGGTCGGCGAGGTGATGGCGATCGGGCGATGTTTCGAGGAAGCGGTGCAGAAGGCGCTCAGGATGGTCGGTGAAGGCATGCATGGCCTCGTCGGAAACCGGCGTGAGGTTCCCTCGGATCGGATCGAGGAAATTCTTGTCCATCCGACCGATAAGCGCATCATGGCAATCGCGAAGGCGTTAAGCGTTGGAATGGCTATCGGTGAGATCGCGGAACTTACAGGAATAGATCTATGGTTCCTTCAGAAACTCGCGAACATCGTCGATTGCTATCGGGAGCTTGAAAAATATAATGAGACTGACCTCCCTGATGATCTTATGCTCCACTCAAAGAAGCTGGGATTCTCTGATTTCCAGGTCGCGCGCGCATGTATGAAACAAAGCGATGATTCGATGGATGAGAAGGTCCTAGCGATACGGGAAAATCGACTCGCACGCGGGATAGTCCCGTACGTGAAACAGATAGATTCGCTTGCGGCGGAGTTTCCGGCGCAATCCAATTACCTGTACCTGACCTACAGCGCCGAAGAGGATGATATCGATTTCGGCGAGAAGAAAGCTGTCGCTGTACTTGGATCGGGCGCGTACCGGATCGGATCGTCGGTCGAATTCGACTGGTGCTGCGTGCGAACGCTCGACACGCTCAGGGAATCGGGATTCGACACTATCATGATCAATCACAATCCCGAGACAGTGTCGACCGATTTCGATGTGTGCGACCGTCTTTATTTCGAGGAGCTGAGTCTCGAACGGGTTCTCGATATCTACGAAAAGGAACAGCCGACCGGGCTTGTCCTTTCAATGGGCGGCCAGATTCCGAACAAGCTCGCGATGCGGTGTCATCGCGCGGGAGTCAGGGTTCTTGGAACGCAGCCGACATCGGTCGATCGCGCGGAGGACCGGAGTAAATTCTCCGCGCTTCTCGACGAGATAAAGGTCGATCAGCCACCATGGGAGGGATTGTCATCAATTGAAGATGCGAAGCAGTTTGCGAGGGATGTCGGCTACCCGGTGCTTGTACGGCCCTCGTACGTTCTGTCCGGCGCCGCGATGAATGTCGCGTACCGTCCGGAAGACCTCGAGAACTACCTCGGAATGGCTGCGGAGGTATCGACCGAAGCGCCAGTGGTAATTTCCAAGTTCGTCACGGACGCGAAGGAGATCGAGATCGACGCGGTGGCGTCGCATGGCGAGGTCATCGCGTACGCGATCAGCGAACATATCGAGCATGCGGGTGTTCATTCGGGTGACGCGACGATCCTGTTCCCGGCACAGAAAATTTACGTAGAGACCATACGCAGAATCAAGCGGATATCGCGCCTGATAGCAGCCGCGCTTAATATCACCGGACCGTTCAACATTCAGTTTTTAGCGAAGGACAACCGTATACAGGTAATCGAGTGCAACCTGAGGGCATCGCGAAGTTTTCCGTTCGTATCTAAGGTCCTCGACCTCGACATGATAGCGATGGCAACGAGGGCAATCGTTGGATTCCCGGTCGAGAAGGCTGAAAGAAGCCTGTTCGACCTGAATCATCTCGGAATCAAGGCGCCGATGTTCAGTTTCACGAGGCTGAGCGGGGCCGACCCGGTACTCGGTGTGGAGATGGCATCTACCGGCGAGGTCGGATGCCTTGGGGATTCGGTCCAGGAGGCATTTCTGAAGGCGATGTTTTCTGTCGGATACGCGGTTCCGAAGAAGGGCGTATTTTTATCGACCGGGCCAATTCATACAAAGGTCGAACTACTGCCGTCAATAAAGCTTCTGAAGGAAATGGGGCTTCAGCTTTTCGGAACTCCCGCGACAGCGCAGTTCTACAACGCGAACGGAATCGAGGTTACACCTCTCGGCTGGCCGGACGAGCCGTCACCAAACGCACTCACGGCAATATCGGAAGGCTGGGTGGACCTTGTAATCAATATTCCGAAGAACCTCGAAGCAGATGAACTGGACAATGATTTTCAGATCAGAAGAAAAGCCGCGGACCTTGGTGTTCCACTTCTTACAAACGCACAGGCGGCAATTTTGTTTGTGGAGTCAATCAGCGAACTTTCGTTCGAGGACCTCGCGGTCAGGTATTACGACGAGTATTTCGGTGACGGTCTTACGCCGGAGGAAAGCCGTCAGCTAATGCTTCTTCACTGACACTCACTCAAGTCCCGACTCGATATCGTATTCGAGCTGCGCGACCTTGTCCCTGATTTCGTCATAATCGGAATCCGCTGCTGGTACCAGTTCCTCTATCTGGTAGATTCGGTACATGATGCTGTCCTCTTCCTTACTGAGTTCGATCAGCGCGTCGACCAGTTTCGTAACCAGCTCTTCGTCAAGTCCGGATCGAAAACTCACCGTGTCGGCGGGAATCCACTCGGTGTATCCGATCACCACAATCTGATCCATAATATCGGGGTAGGTTTCCTCCATCCTGATCCTCGCGTCGTCGAAACATGCTCCGGCGTCAACACGTCCCTGGTACACAGATGTTACCACTGCCGTATGTCCACCGAGGAAATCGTACTCCGCAAGGTCGTTGTCGGGATCGATTCCATTATCAATCAGCATGCTCTTTGGATAAAGATGGCCAGAGGTTGACGCGGCATCGGTAAAGCTGAAAGTCCTGCCCACAAGGTCTTCGACAGATTCGATACCACTGTCTGAGCGTGTGATAATCTCACCGCGATACATCGCAGTACCCTTGCGGACCGCCTTCAGCTGTACTTCCACACCGTAGCGTTCGCTCGCGAGGACATATGCAAGAGACGGAAGCATCGCCACATCAGTCCTGCCCGCCCCCATCTGTTCGATGCAGGCGGTGTAGTTCAGAACTACGTCCGATTCGACAGGATGTCCGATCATCTCGCTAAGTCTCGAATCGAATTCCTCAAGTTCAAGCTCTATCGCCTCGGCTTCAACCGATGGCACAAACGCGAACTGAATCGGCCTTTCAGCTTCAGATTCGGCTCCCAGGCAACCGGTCATAATAAAGACAAAACCGTATGTAATTAACAGGAGGGAAATTTTCGCTACTCGGTGCATGGTCAATTCCTCGCAGTTCAGAATGTGTAAATCTCGCTTATCGCAACAGCGTTAAAATGCGTTCCGTTATACGAGTCGATAATAGTAACAGTTATGGTATCCAGTCGTACACCCTCATCGAAAAAAATCCACTGAACACTTCGCGTATCCTCAAGTTCAACCTGCATCGCGAAGCCATCGGAAAAACCAATCAGGATGTTTTTCGGTCGACCGTACATCGGCCACAGGTCAAAATCGGTCCAGATTGGTTCCATTCCGATTGCAGTCTCGACACTCTGCCATCCCGACTGGATGCAAAGTCCCCTGATACCAGCATCCTGTTCGAAGTTGATCGTGATGGATGAATCCATACCCTCCATCGCAATCCATGCCTGATTGACGGTTCCATCCGTCAGGGGATTATCCGAAGGTTCAGTGCCATCGGTCGTTGTTATTGCCTGCTGTAGAGGAAATTCAACAAGCTGGTCGACATAGAATATTCCCCAGCTAAGTGGTTCCTCGTTATGCCCGAGGACCTCGTACCTGAATCCGACCGGTGTACCGTAGTTGACCGGAGTGTACCTTGCCCCCGTCCAGCTTTCGGCGTAGAACTTCCCCTCGATGCACATTTTGACGTCCCCGGTTTCGGCTGAGACAATTTCTATCCAGCTTCTGTATGACGTCCCCCCGCTCTGATGCTGGACCGCTACAAGCATCTCGCCATCTGCTTCGAGCCACATAAGGTCAGTTACAAGATAATCACCTGACGAAATCTCGAGTTCATCACTTCCATCGATTCGCGCCACATAAGCGGTCTGGCCCTCATTTTCGAACCCGCCACCCGTGTGTCGTGTAAAAGCGATCCACTCACCGTCCGGGCTGAGTTTCGCGACTTTCGGTCCCCAGCCATTTGCGCCATAGAGATCTTCAAAACTCCTGAAAAGCACCTCTTCACCATTATCAACCACCCAGATGCCATCATCCCGGAGTTCCAGGTCAACCGCATTTGCAGCCAGAGGAAACGCAGCTGAAACCACCAATAATGAAGTAATTATCGCCAGGAGTTGTAAAGGATGTACGCGTCTCATTATCCACCTCCGCTCGCATGCAATTCTAGCACTCTAAAACTTTCAGTGCATCCTTGAAATCCTGCACACACCCTATATAGTATATTCCCCGTGCAAGGACACAAACCTTATATTCTTCACCTTACCTCCCGTCCCGACGGATGGGGTGCGAAACGTCTCCGTGAGGCTGCACGTGAATCAGGCATCCATACGCGATCGGCCGATCCGCACAGGACGATGCTCGAGATCTCCGGGGATGGTGATTGTGCACGTGTACACGGCAGGAGAATTCCGAGGCCGTCGGTCGTTCTTCCACGACTGGGACCTGGCAACTACGAAGACGGGCTTGCCGCGATCGGGCATTTTGAGGCAGTGGGAATCCCTGTAGTAAATTCCGCACACGCGATAGGGATTGCGCGGGACACATACCAGACGCTTCTCAAACTGAAGGCTGCGGGACTGAAGGTCCCGTCAACAGCGCGGATTATCTCGATGAAGGCACTCAGGGCTGCGAAAAAATCCATTCCCGGCCCACCATGGATTCTTAAAACCTTCACGGGCGCGATGGGAATCGGTACGATGCTGATTCACAAGACCGATCAGCTTGAAGCTGTAGCCGCGACACTCTGGGCGCTTAAACAGCCAATGCTTCTGCAGGAATTCATTCATCCGGGCAACCCGGAATACGTAGCGGATTACAGGGCATTCGTCATTGGTGGAGAGATAATCGGAATAATAAGAAGGACCGCGGGAGAGGGAGAATTCAGGGCGAATGTTCACAGGGGTGGAACACCGGAGCGTGTTGTACCGTCACATAAGCACGAGAGAATCGCGAAACGTGCCGCGAAAGCCATCGGGCTGGAGCTTGCGGGGGTAGACTGGATCGAAACTGCCGATGGTCCGGTAGTTCTTGAGGCCAATGCGACGCCCGGATTCCAGGGTTTCGAGGATGCGACCGGTATTAACGTGGCGCGTGCAATAATCGAGTACGCACGGTCCAAAATTTCCTGACTAATTGCATTATAAGCGGATTTCCATTTAATATATCCGATAGAACCAAGGGGACCAGGAGAACCGAATGGAATACCAACAGCACGATCCGCAGGCTCACTACCAGCAGACGGTTTATGGACAGGATCCAAAAAAGAACTCTAACTGCGGGAAGACATGCTGCATCTCATGCGTGGGATGCTCATGCCTCGTGATAGTGGCGTTTGTAGCGGGACTGATAGTTGTCGCGGTCATGGGCGTCAAGCTGTTCATGGACCTGTCACCCGCATTCACGCAGATCAAGGAAATAAACGATTACTTCACAGAGCTTCAGGAGGATGGATGGGAAGTTCAAATGCCCATCACCGACGTAAGCGGTGACACTGTCGGATTCGATCCGGACGATCCCCTTATCTGGCTTGCAAGGGAGAATCCCGATGATGACTGGACGGTTTACATCTGGGAATTCAGCATAACCGAGGAAGCATTCGAGTTCCTGATGGACTTCGCGGAGGACAATGAAGTATCAAAAGAATACGATGACCTCGATCAGATGATGCGAGATGTAAACATGGTGATCGATGGACTAAAACAGGCCCGGATGATTCCGCACAGCGAGGCGGCTCTGGAAGTTCACGAAGAGCTCGATCTTGAGCTGCCCGAGGATTTCAGGCTGGATGAATGGGAATACGATCCCGAACACCCATCACGAAGCGGCGGCGACCGTCCGGACGATGATCTTCCATCGGACAGCGGTGACCATCCGAGAGGCACAAAACCGCCACGCGATGAATAGCTGAGTGCTGATAATATTTTTGACTGGAACTAAAACACCCGCGAGTCGGGTGTTTTTTTTAATAACGCCATTCTGTTGGCTGACGACTGACAACGTACGCACCGTCGGTGGTTTTCCATCGCCAGTCGACCTTCCCGATACCCGTTATTCCCATCTCCCGCGCGAGAGCGTACGAGAGATCGATTCCTGCAGTATTCGTATACCTTCCGCGGGCATCGATACCATCCTCGGCATTCGGACGGGTACCGTTGTCCCAGTACGGGTCGCTCGTACACCACGGGCCCACATCTCCAATGTAAGCCTCGTAAACAGGCTCTTCCGTGCCCGACATCCTTATCTCGATTACCCGGAACAGCCCGTCACCCTCCTCACCTTCGATCACCCAGCCGTAAATGTCGGCAAGGCTCTCCTCCTCTATTACCCAGAAATTAAAAATATCGCTGTCAGCTCCCCATACCTGTTCCGATGTACAGTTAATGAGTTCATCCACAACCGGACGGGCGTCGCCGCACCGTGAGATGCGACTCGCAAGCTTCCCGCCAAGCACATCAAGGCTGTCCCTGCTCGCCGGAAGCGCACAGAAAAAGTCCACGTCGGGGTGAAGACGGTTCCCGTAACCTCCCCAGTAGACACGATCGGTCGTTCCGTAAAAACTGGCGGATATTTCCTCAATCCATGGAAGCCCCTCGACCGCATCCGAAGCCTGGACGGCATCGGAGAAATCAAAGGTGGGCGGGAAGAACTCATCATCGTCCGATGCTTCCTGTGCGTTGATGGCTGTACCGGATGTACCGGTGGCAATAGCACACAGGCACAGCAGAATGAAAATATGTAAAGGGAATCCGAGTTTCATTTCAACCAATCGCAGGTGCGATAAAAGTGGGCCTATTATACACAAATCATATTGATATATTAACAGGCAGCATAACCGTACTGTCCATTTCGTATATAACCTGCTAAATATCGATTAAATCCACCCTCCCCGACATTGATGAAATTAATAATGAAGAGGTTCGGTGTCAACCGTACATGGAGGATTCATGATGACTAAATTTCGCACTTATCCACTGGCAGTCCTGGCTCTGGCAGTGTCCATAGCCATATTAACCGGTTGTTCCGGCAGCAGCGAAGTTGCCCCGGTGGAGCCGGAGAACGAAGTAACAATAAGCCAGGCATCCGGACAGACTGGAAGTTCCGAAAATCGCCAGTGGGGAACGTGGGTCCTCAGATGCACCGATCCTGAGGGTGATGAGCCCGCGAAGATCGAATCCATCCCGATAAGGTCGGGCATGGTTCACCTTGACGTCGGCAACATGCTGATGCCGCCGTCCTGTGTAAACTGCTTCGATGCCATAGTTATGGGCGTGCAGGATAACGTCTGGACTGTCCACGTGGACCTGACAAATCCAACGGCGTTTACAGCTTACGACGTGCGGGGGGTTTTTCCGGCAGGAGCAGAAGGCCCCGAGATTCTAGAACCTGACAGTTACACAAGCCTCTTCGATATTGATGGCAACTCGGCCACATCGAATCCCTACCTGGTTTTCAATACGGGGGATGCAAATCGCGCATGGGGTCCGGGCGAAACACACGGCAAGTCGTTCATGTTCTCCAAAACCGGAGACCAGAAATTCACCGAACTCGTATACGTGGTTGCGGTAAGCTGGCCTGAAAACCAGGAGGATGTAACTCAGCTCATTAACCCCAACGCAAGCGGACCACTGTACACCGACGCGTCGAACTACGTGGATTTCGAGGTTGAAGTGCTCGACTGGCAGGATAACGTGGAGTACGTGCTGATCGACCTTTCACCGGTTGGTGGAAGCCCGTACACGCACATGGAATCGATAGGCAACGATATCTGGCAGTTCTTCAGTTATTCTGAATACGGACTTGAAACGGGAACGTTTGAACTTCTTATTGCCGCAAAAAGCGGAGATTCCGACGCGATCACGTATAACTACCTGACCGTAAGCGTGATCGAACCACCCCCGCCGTCGACGGATTTCGAGCTTCTTTCCGGTCCTGTAACACTCGACGGAATCGGTGCGCCCTCGGGTGTGCTGGATCTGAGCGTTGTGGGGACCGCTGATGGCACATCATCGTCGTTCGTACTTGGATCGAGTACGGAGATTTACGAGTGGGATGAAGATTATTCTTCCGCAGGATTATATTTAACGCTGATCGACAGTACCGGAACCGACCCTGATTTTCCGATCGATCCGGTTACGAGACTTGCCTTAACCGATCCGGTTGATCCATCGGATCCCTCGACATTCTCAATTCTTCAGATCAATTCTGATTCGGGCGTGCTTGACGATTCGGTAACGCCCTCGGTTCTATACAGGCACATCCTACAGCTACTTGACATGGATCAACTGCAGGTCACCGATTTCAGGCTGACGACCGATAACGCGGACACCGATGAACTTGATGCTATCCTGCGCCCTGCCGATGTGTCTGCAGGCGTCGGAGATGACCGGTATGGTTACGCGCTGTGGGTACCCGACAGCGGGCAGTATCCGGCCTACTACCCATACGCGGCGCTTGTGAGATACGAACCTCCCTACAAGGATGGAGTTATCGAGTATGACACGATCATCGGCGGAATCAACGAAGGCCCCGGTGAGGGAAACGTGGACAAGGATGACGTTACAGGCCTTGCGGTATGGGACGGAAACGGGCAGTCCGATCTTCTGGTCGTTGTATCCGAGGGAGACGGCACCGACGAGGTGGAGTTCTTCAGGATGAACTACACTGCGGATCCCGGAGGAATGTTTACACAGGTGACAACACTTTCCGGGCTCGTTGGGTCGCCGCTCGATGTAGCAATCCTTCCGGTCGGGGACGCCGGGTATGAGTCTGGAAACTGGGTCTGCATCCTGACCGATTCGAGGACAATCGAAATTTACACCGAGGATGGCGATTTTGTTGAATCAATCGTCGATGGAGAGGCGATACCGGTACTTCCAAGACATCTTGACGTTGACACCGAAAACCTCAGGATCCACGTTCTCATGGACGGCCCGAGGGCATCGGTTTTTGAATACACCGGGTAAATCTGAACCTTACCGGGCGCATGATGGTCTTAAGGGGCAGCCTCCAAGTTAATAACGACACTAAATCACGGTATAGAGCGCCTTCGGGCGCTTCTTTCGTTTAGTGTGAATTTTCAGGGACTTCAGAACCTTTATCATACAGGCCATATGCGATAAAATCCGGTACATGTTGAATAAGAAACTCATGCGAACCGCTAAAATACTGCCGCTGATCCTGATCGCCTCAGGTGTGTTCACACTACTGAACATGGGATGCTATTTTCGCCCGAAGGCGCCAGCAACGCTCAGGATAATCTTCACAAGCGACACTCAGGGAATGATGACCCCCTGCGGGTGTGTAGGCGGTCCCCGCGGGGGCCTCGCGAAACGCGCGACAGTGATCGCTGAAGCCCGTGAGTCCGCGCCGGGTCCGGTGCTCGTACTGGACACGGGGAATTTTTCGTCCGGGTTCATGTCCAACACCGAAATTCTGAAGACGCAGTACATTGTCGAGGGAATGGCGGCTATCGGTTACGACGCGGTCAACGTGGGACGAAGGGACGCAAGACGTCCGCGTGAAGGTGTTTCATCCTACAACAGCGAAAATTTCCCGCTTACATCTGCGTTTTTCACATACAACGATGACGACACAGGTGAACAGAAATATTCTTACCCCACACGAATTATCAGGGAAGTCGGTGAATTCAGGATCGCAATTGTCGGTTCAACTCTCGACGCGTTTATCAGCCCCAATGATCTCGGATACCAGAACGATCCCGGATCGACCGCGGAAGACCTCTACAACACACTCAACGATATAAGCGTCAGGGACGCAGCCCAGATGATACTTGTTATTTCCGACCTTGCGGTGACGTGGCAATCGGCGACGATTGCCGCTGAAAGATATCCGCAGGCGAGTATTGTTATCGCGGGTGAAGCAGCCCCGGTGGAATTCAGGGAATCAAAAAGTGGAGAACAGATAACTCACCCCATACTGATCCCGAGGGCTGTCTCCTGGGGAAGGTCCGTCGGTGTTCTCGATCTGGAACTTACCGAATCCGGAGGAATTTCGAGTTACAACCTTGAATACATCGATCTGAACGAGGATGTTGAGGATGATCCCGCTATGCTTGAGGTTGTCGACGCGTACCTTGCAGCGGTGGACGCACAGCCTCAGGATATCCCCCAGGTCCGTCAGACAGGCTATCTCGGATCGAACGCCTGCCGTGACTGTCACCTCTACGAATACGAAGACTGGGAGGCATCCCGTCACGCGGGAGCATGGGACACACTGGAAAGTGTCGACAGGCTGAACGAGGCGACCTGCATACCGTGCCACACAACCGGTTACGCGGGCGCTGACCAGTTCCCGTCAAGAATGGTGCCGCATGAATATATGTCGGTCGGATGTGAAGCGTGTCATGGCCCCGGGGAAATCCATGTACAGTTCCAGGAGTGGCAGATTTATGGGGAGCTCACAGGAGAAGTACGCGGCGAGGACCTTGTTGATCCGATAGTGCTTACCCCGCCCGAGAGCACATGCCTCGCGTGCCATCAGCCCCCTTACGACGAGGGATGGTCGTACAGCACCAAGATGTCGCGTGCCGCCCATGAATGAAAGATCGGAAACTGAAGCCCGGAGTGGAGCGAATCCGAAACCGTTGCACGCGTACCTTGCGGCAACCGGATTCAGCGTACTCTGGATCATCCTTCAGGTTGCCCTTGCAGTTATCTTTAAATTTCAGCAGGTAGACGTGCACTCCGGGGTGATTATTCTCATCTGCACGGGACTTTTCACTCTTGCAGTCTGGAAATACCTGCTGAGGTCCGATGACAGCATCGGGGATTCGGGAATAAGATTCAGTATTATATCCCTGCCCCACTGGATCGCTGGTATCATCTACGGATCGGCCGGAATCGCACTGGCCCTGCTCATTCTCAGGATACCCGGCGCGGTGGCTATTGCAGGCCAGGAAAGTATTACGAACGGTGAGGATGCCCTAGTATTCTCATGGATCGGTGCGATAGTAATCTTTACTGTATATGCCGGGATTGAAGAGGTACTGTTCCGGGGGCTTATCTACCCGTTTCTTCGAAAACATGCGGGACTAATCGGGGCACTTGTTTTCTCATCGGTTCTGTTCGGACTGTTCCATATTCTGAATAACGAGTTTTCGTTAATTGCGTTTGTGTCAATCATGTTCGCGGGAGCATGGATGGCACTGCTTCGGGAATTTACCGGGAGTATCTGGCTTGCCTGGGGAGCGCACTTCGGCTGGAACTTCGCAATGGCAGCGACCGGGATCCAGGTCAGCGGTATGGAGACTTACATTACTCCCCGGACCTGGTCGATGTTACTTGAAGGGCCGGAATGGCTTACGGGCGGCGCATTCGGGATCGAGGGAGGAATTGCGGGCCTTATCGCCACGATTGTCCTTTTTATATCAGCCATCGGACTTTTAAGGGAAAGAAGTTCAGACGCGACTGATCAAACCCACCCCTGAAATTTAGAAAACCAGGAAAAGTAACTCAGTTACCATGACCCCTGTCACGCCCGGGAAATCGCGGGGTATTGCCCGGAGCGGGACGCTGGCCGAATCCCGGGAAATCTCCCGGTTCATGTGAGGGAAGCTGCGGTTCCGGTGGAAGGTCGGGAGGTGCATGCATATCCTTCGGTATATCGATAAGCATTTCGGGAGCCGGAACTACCGGAACATCCGGGATACTCTCGGCAACCGTATCAAGCACCTGCTGAGAAACCTCGCCAAGCAGGATAATAACGGCGTTATCCAGAATTTTATGAGACATCGAAATATGGAAGATCCTCTGCATCTCTTCTTCCTTGAACCTGAGCACCTGGTCGATTTTATTCGGGTCAGGCGTGAAATCGAAGGAGAGGCCCCCTGCCCCGGGTCCCATTCCCGACCCGGTAATACCCGGCCCGATATTACCGGGCTGATGCCCTGCAAGTGGAATCTGCAGTACCGTGATAGTGTTAAGCCCATCACTGAATACCGAGTAAGCCTGGGCAACAGGCGGTCTTGGCATGTTCATGCTCCCCTGCATCATGCGCATTAACTGCTGTCCAACGCCCATTACTCGGGCACCGATAAGCCGGAATCCATCAGGGAAGTGTTCGGGATACGCAAGCTTGTGATCGGCCGCGCGTTTCAGGTTCTTGTCCACGTTACCCGCCATCACGGGCCCGATAAACGGGTAATCAACAAGAAATTCATCGATTGAACCTGAATAGAGAGATTCTTCCCGACCTTCGGGAAGTTCTTCCACATCGGTGAACTCATATCCCCTGCTAAAAGTACCATAGTCCGTGTACCTTGCGTACCTCAGAATATGGGACGTGGCATCATCCAGCCATAGTTCGGTGTAGTAGCCATTATATTGCGAAGGTTTGACCCTGATTCCCTCGCAGACGTGCCCGGCGATAATCCTTCGACCCGCGTGAGATACTGTGATGTTCCGATGAAACTCACCGGGAGAATCATAAAGAAAGTCCATGAAGTATTCAGACACCGCGTACCTCAGTGGCATCTGGTCGTCCACGGGTTCACTTATAAGGGCTTCCCCGATCCTGTACTGGTACATCCTGGTTCCGGAAGGCGTGGAATGTAACGCAACCGAATGCGCCTGAACAAGAAGCTCCATGCACGCGTCCGGACCGAGACGCCCGGCCCTCATCCAGAAACTGATATAGCCATAGCCGATTGCCGCAATAACAATCAGTGCGACAAGTACAATGGTTAATATTCTGGATGACCTGTTCATTCTCTATTCTATTATTCGTTCTTCTATCGTGCCCGCGTCGCCGTGGGTCTTTCGAAACACTTCCATGCTGTATTTGATCTGGCCCCGTGTCAGTTCCGGATCGGCAAGAAATCCGCCCGTGGTCCCTATGAAATGCCCCTCGAGCGATCTCATGAGAATCGTGTCAACAATTACATTCTCACCGGAACGGAGTCCGGGGGCTGGTTCCATAACCGGGAGCTTCGCCTTTTTCGGTACGGAAACAACGACGATCATTGCTATGACTGCGAGGATGGCCAGTACGAGAACAGGCCTCCATACCATCGGCCTCTTATGAACATGGGCGCCTTCGGCCTCCAGCTTCGATCGCAGGGCGTCGATAAACGCTTCCTTCTCGCCCGGGGGAACTTCCATATCCCTCAGGTTCGAAAGAAGCTCGCGCATGCGCAGAAGCCTGTCAAGCTCGTCCTTACAGGAGGGACACGAGTTGACATGCGCGCGCACCTCGAGGATCTCCGATTCTTCAAGTTCCTCGTCAAGGTACGCATTCAGCAGACTTTTACACTTTACGCAGTCCATGTTTGTACAGGTTAACTTACAGCGCGTCCATGTTTTCAAGAATTTTCTTCAGTTCATTCCTTGCCCGGTTTATCCTGCTTTTTACGGTTCCCATGCCGATACCCAGGCTTTCGGCGATCTCATCGTAACTCAGGCCCTCCAGCTCACGGAGCACAATGATATTCTGGAATGCCGGATCGAGCATGGAGAGCGCTTTTCTGACAAGCTGTACGCGCTCAGAGCTTCTGTACGCCTCTTCGGGTGAATCCGGGCTTGACGGGAGACGGGCTTCGATCGCGTCACGCGATTCCGACGCGTCAAGGCTGACAAGCTCGAGCCTTCGCTTCCTGAGCCTGTCAATACAGTAGTTCGAAGCGATCCTGTAAAGCCATGTATAGAAGTTGGATTTTTTCCGGAATCCGGAAAGAGAGCGGTAAGCCTTGAGGAAGATATCCTGTAGCGCGTCATCAAGATCATCCTCGCGGTGCAGGTGATGATAGACAAGGGCACGGATACGGTCGTAGTAAAGCCTGACAAGATCCTCGAAAGCCTCCGGATCACCGGCAAGTGTTCGGGAAACCAGACGATTGTCCCGGGCATGGATCGCAGGTTTATCATCGCTTGCGTCACGTGTAGCTATGCGGGATTCTTCTGTCACTCTCGTGCCATGCCCCGTAAAATTAAGGTTCGAACATCCGTTACAGCCTTAGAAGTACTGCAGGCACGGCCTGGCAGTGGTAAATCCGGGCAGGAATTTGGACGAACGCGTTACAAATAAGTTCCACCCGGCGGGAAGCCGGGTGAAACTTATTGAATTACCTGTTCAGTCATTCAAGGTGCTCGCCTTCGAGCTCGTGTTCTTCCTCGGCGGGACGGAAGCTAATCTCGGTTCCGTTGCCACCCACCATGGGAAGCAGAATGATCTTGTAATCACCCATATCGAACGTCAGGGCTTCACCACGCTCGTCACGCACGACAGGATCTTTGCCAAGCTCGTTTACGTAATAATCCCTGACCGTCTGGATGGGATCAGAAGTCTCGAAGACATTCCTGGCGCGTGCTTCAGCACCTGGATACAGGGGATAATCGGGTGTTTCCAGCGTGGGTTCGCCTTCATCGACTATACCCCTTGGCATACCGCCCGGCCCCTCTTCGGTGGTCGGTACATTTTTCGGACAGCCGGTAACCAGCATCGCCAGAATCCCCACCAAAATTATAACGGTGAGACGTTCCGGGGCTTTCATATCGATCCTCCCCTTATTCGCCACCTTCGACAGGCTCTTCAGCGGGTACTGGTTCCTCGGCTGGCGGGGCTTCGCCGCCACCTTCTCCACCTTCCGGTGAAGAGACCTGCTGGTCAGGCGGGCGATTCACGTTCTGCTCTTCATCATACGGAGTCTTGTAGCATCCGGTCAGTGCCGGGAGCATGAAGACTGACGTTAAGAGAATAAATGCTAAAAATCTCTTCATTATGCTTCTCCCCTTGATGGGTTTTTAGTAAAAATTAGCGCAACAGGGGTGGTCCACCCCAACGCACCAAACCTGATTATATTGACCATTCAAAGCGTGTGTCAAGTTGTGCCGGGCACAGTTCATTGTCTTGTTTGGATAAAAAAAATGGACCCGACGGCAATTCGGGTCCATTTTAAGTCAAATTAATGCCGGTTAAGTTACTCGATTATCTCCTCTTCCTCGGGTTCCTCCGTCTCCGCATCGATCGTAACATCCTCGATTACCTCTTCTTCATCCTCGTACTCTTCTTCCTCTTCAGCTTCAATTTCCACCTCGCCGGCTCCGGTCTCAGCCTTCTTCTTAAGCATCTTCGACAGGACCGCACGCCTCTTGAGGTCGACCATCAGAAGGAAAGCGATTACCGCAAGGATGATACTCGCAAGCTGGGCCTGGGTAAGTGTATGCCAGATCATGACCGAGGAACCGGTGGTAGCATCGTCGCCCGACATGTAACGGAAGTTCTCCACTATGAACCTGACGATTGAATAGAGCCAGACATACATCAGGAAAACGTGCCCGTTAAATACCTTGTTCTTCCTGAAACTCAGCAGGTAGAAAAAGATAATAAGGCAGCCGAAAGCTTCGTATAGCTGGATCGGATGCCGTGCGTAGGCACCAACCGCAGCATCTCCCGCATCCATGAGATTTGCAAGCTCCGGGCTTTTACCCCGCGCTATCCAAGTCTCCGCAGACGGATAGACTATTCCGAGGGCGTAATCCGCATCGCACTGACGGCCGAAACAGCAGCCGTTCAGGGTACAGCCGATACGACCGATCACCTGACCAAGGGCGACAGCAGGCATCGCAAGGTCGGTTATCTTCCAGTAATCCAGGCCCTTCGCCCTGATGTACAACCATCCGAAGAAAAGAGCTCCCAGAAGACCACCATGTATCGAAAGTCCGCCCTGTGTGATAAGGAACACGTTCCAGAAGTTATCCTTGAACATCTCGTTCCAGTTCAGGATCACGTAAATGAACCTTGCACCCATGATCGATCCGATTATGATAAATACCACAAGGTCGAGTATCGTATCTGCTTCGACCGGAGGCGATTCCTTTTTACCCTCTATAATGAGGTAGATGGTACCCACCACGAATGCGAGCATTAACATGAACCCGTAACTGTAGATCGCGATATGCTCGAATGTGTAGTTCGGGGGGAATCTTTCCGCAAACCACGTCTGGTAAAGGAAGTACGCGATAACGTTACCAACAATCAGCATGCCCAGACTTAAAATAAGAGCCGGGCCCATTTTCATCTTCTTCGCGCTTGCATATGACTGCGCAAGTGCGAGAAGGAGAAGGCTGATAACCACAAGCGTAATCCACAGCGGGTTCAACTGCCTGGGGCCGAAATAAAGTAATATCTTATACACATTTTCCTCCGCTACTGACAATGAGGTCCATTAGACAGGTAAAGCGCATGTAATAACATCCGCGCAAAACCCGGACCAGTGAATTCGGTAGAATAGCAGCATGGGTTCATGCTAGTCAAGCCCGAACCGACCATACAAGGATGTTTCATACCCAATGCATGCTGATAAAGATTCACAATTACAGCTGAAAGATCACACTTTACCGAAATTATTTCACATTAGTTAAAGATTTATATTGAAAATCATTCTTTTTCGATTTAAGATATAAGTAGTAAGGGATTGTGGTGACCGCGCACAACGGGCGGCTTGTTTTTATGCTTACTTAACCATCAGAGGTTTGACCCGGACCTCATAAAAGGATTTGTTTTATGCGTAGTCCAAGTATCTTCCTTCTTGCGATACTTATCACTATTTCCCTCGGGTGCCAGGTAAGTCGCTCCCCGGTTCTGCCGGAAACCGATCCGGATGCCGACCTGTCTGTATCTCCACAGTCATCATCTCCGGTCAATCGCAACCTCTGGGCATATTACCAGTGCGAGGCTAATCTTGAAACTGGGCAAATATATCCTGTCCCGATGCGGTCCGCCGAGATTCACCTGAATGCCACGCAGCCGCTTAACCTGAATCCGGGCCTGTCCTTTTCAATTCAGCCGGGAAGCAATCCCGCAACGGGTTATTTCATTCTCGACGTGACCCTCACCCATCCATTCGCCGGTAGTTCATCTCTAACGGGATTTGATGTGCGTGGAATCTTACTGAGCTGGGGAAGCATCACCGCAGGAACTTACAGATGGCCCGGCGAGAACGACACACGTCTTTTAAATCCCGACGGCCTGTCAAGATGGTGGAACCCATCGGAATTCACCACACCCGGAATGCTTGGGTACGTGAAGGGCCTTTTCTCGAACCATGGAACAGATGGATACCCGACAGCAACAATCAACGGTTACAAGGCTTTCGGTGACGGATTATGGGCGACTGGAGATACATCGTTCTTTACAACCAAGTCACTTACAGATCCGACGGGCCGCGCTGTGTTCAAGTCGGGAAACTCGAACACACGTCAGTACGAGATCCAGTTCCCGGTAAACGGCGCTCCGAAAATCCGGTTTGACTACGCGATCGATGCGAGCTGGGCTCCCCCGAATCCTAACCCGCCATCAAATATACCCGGGGATTTCCCGATGATCGCCAACAGCCCGGAGGCTTTCATCGTTGACGCAACCGTCACGAGCTGTAACATAGGCGGAACACCGTTCGGAGGTTACGGGTCGGGGCAGCTCGAATTATCAATCGAACTCTGGGACTGGCAGGGATGGGCCGCGGGTACATACGACGGCGAAATTGGTAACGTTAACCTTTACTCACCAGATATAGTGTTTGATCCGACGGTTGTCGAAAGAACCGACGGATTCAACAACACTTTTCTGACCGTAACAGCAACCGGAACCCCATCGATCATTGGCACCACGCCTGTTCTAATAGAGATCCAGGCTGCAGGTACCAGTTACAAACAGACCGGCGCAGACGCTCCACAGGCACCGGTGGCGGCCTACGCCCTTACTTCAATCGAGGTCGTGACAGCCGAATGCGAGTCGGACGAAAATGTCGAATGCACGGACGCAGTAAATATCGGGCTTCAGGAATCAATCTCCGACGCGGTCTGCTCCCCGATGGATCAGAGCGATTACTACCTTCTGACAATTCCAACCGGAACGATAATGGAGGGTACGATCACTCTCAACAACTACGATTACGGAGACAACGATCTGCTTCTTTACGATGGCTGTCCCGGTAACATAATCGAAAGTTCGATGAACTCGTATGGAACTACCGAGGTTATCAACCTCGACAACATAGAAAGTGGAATGTACTACATCGCGGTTCTGGTCGGCGGAACCGCCGGAACGGACGTCCAGCCCTATAACCTGGTTACAGACATTTCACCGGATACCAGTCAATGCTCGCTCGATAACAACAACGAGTACACAACCGCAACATATGTCGGCATCCAGGACTCGATCAACGGGACGGTTTGCCAGGGTGGCGACCTTCGCGACTGGTTCCGCTTCGATATTCCCAATGACAAGGTAGCAGGCGGAACGATCTACGTAGACAATCTCGGGGATGGGAATATCGACGCGAGGGTGTACGATTTCTATCCCGGACCCACAACATTCTGGAGTTACAACGACGACACTCAGGATGAGATGGTGAATGTCACCGGACTTGGTCCGGGCACTCACTACATCATGCTGTTCGCATCGGGATCGACTCCCGAGGGAGACCGTGGTTTCTCGATGGATATTGATCTTATCCTGGATGATTACGACTGCACGAGTGGTGATGGCAACGACACATGGGTCACCGCCGACCCGCTCGGATTCACCGACAGCACATCCGGAACAGTATGTTTCCCGGGTGACAACGACTGGTACATGTTCGTAGTCGGTCAGAACAAGGAAGTAAGCGGCACGATCACACTGTCGGGTAACGATGTCTGGGACAACGACCTGTATTTCTTCGGTGACCCGGAAGGTGAACCGCTTGAATACAGTGTCCATACAGGGATCATGGACGAACAGGTCGAGGTGGAAGGACTTGGTGTCGGCAGTTATTACGTGAGGGCGTCGGCACATAACTCCATCGGCAATGGCGACCAGGATTTTGTACTTACATTCGATCTTGAAGAAAAGGCTGTCGGCAACTGTGACTTCGAGATCCACGCTCACATTGCCAGAAAGAGCGACGGGTCAAATCCCGCAACAACGGAATCGAAGGTACAGGACGACGTGGACTGGGCTAACGAGTTCTGGAGCGAGTGGGACGGTAGCTTCACACTTACGGAGATAAGTTACATAAGCAATACCGCACTTCTTGCCTGCACGAGTAACGAAGCTTACCAGTGTCATCAGATTTACCGCGACACATCAGGTCCGATCAACGTCTACTATGTAAACAGCTTCCCCGACAAGCCAAACGCGACCGCGTACTGCCGCATGGACTGCCGTCCCATGTACCAGACACATAATTCAACTTACGTTTTCATGAGCGACCAGGCAAAAAATCGTACCCTGGCACATGAACTTGGCCATGCGACCGGTATCTTCCACGATGTCTACCTTCTTGACATGGGATATTCCAACTGCAACCAGATCAATTACGATTACTGCGCATACGGAACAAACTGGTCATATTGCGACGAGGACGATGCCGATTACGGTAACCTGATGTACTTCGGGGTTTCAGGCTGGAACAATCCATGGAATTACTGGCTCAGTGACGATAACTGGCAGGACGCGGAAACACCGGTTTTAAGCCAGGTACAGAACTGGTACAGGTTCCAGACCAAGTATCCCAATAATTTCTAAAGGACGAATTAACATGCATAGAGCATTACTTATATCGACAGTTATCGCGTTATTCCTCGCAGGAGCGGTATCTCCGGTTTTCGCGGACATTCCGGATGACTGCGATCTCGACACGAACACGCTTCTGGGTATCCGGCAGATGCTTACCGCCGAGGATAACGGGGACTTTTCATACTGGACTCCCGAGGAACTCGCGTGCGCGTGTATCACTCTTTACTACGCTGATCCTGTCGATGATGACTTCAATGAGAGGGTTGCCGCAGGTGCCGTGGTACTGCTTGGCATGACGGAAGATCCTCGTGCGGTTCCGGTTCTTATTGATGCAATCGACACCCATCCCGCGCAGGCCCTTTACAATCTTGGAAATTTCCCGACAGTCGAATCGCTTACTGCGCTTACGGAAAATATCAGAAATGAAGACGACGAAGCCCGTGAGAATGCCGCTGAGGGTCTGAGGCGCATGCCGGTGCCGAATCCGGACGATGTGTCCGAAGAATGGGTAGAAGCGCTGGAGACAGCGATAGGCGAAGTGAGCGACTGGATCCCCGAGGAGCCGGAACCGTGGTTTCGCGAGTATTTCGAGGAAGCATACGATAATCTGACGGCACTTCATGAAAGTGCAACACAGGCAGTCTCGGGAGTCGAATAAGAAAATACAAAACCGTATGATGAAAGTAAAAATCCGCCCGGGAGGACGGATTTTTTTATTGTTCGTATCCCTTATTTGCTATCTCATCGGTCTGTAGAGACCAACAACCACGCCATTAATCTGGAGCATCGACGGATCGGGAACCTCGATGTCTTCGTAATGCTCGTTCTCCGGATGGAGGTAAATCCTGTTGTCTTTTTTAATTAACCTCTTGAGCGTGGCTTCATTTTCCACACCTTCGAGAAGCGCGACAACAATTTCTTTGTTACGGGCGGTCTCCTGCTTTCTGACAATAACAATGTCGCCAAAGTAGATTCCGGCGTCCTCCATGCTGTCGCCATTGACCCTGAGCGCGAAGTGGTCCTCGCCGCTCAGGTAATCGCCGCCAATTACAAACTTATCCTCCGATGATGCGATCGCCGCGTCCGGTTCACCGGCCGCGATACGTCCAACAAGCGGGATAGCGCGAATGTCTTCTCTCATAAGTTCGCGCTGATGCTTGAGGTGTTCCATCCCGGGCGGGAATTCCCTTATTGTGATCGCCCGTGAATGTTTGCCCTGGCGCTCGATCCATCCCTTTCGTTCGAGCGCAAGGAGATGGTCGTACGCACCCTTAACGGTGAATCCGAAGAAATCGGCGATGTCACGGATTGTGGGAGGGCGTTCCTGTTCCTGGATGTAGTCAACGATAAAGCGGAGAATTTGTTCCTGGCGTGCAGTCAACTTGCGTGTGGCCATGCGATCCTCCATCGGATGCTTTCAGTTTTGATACCTTAATTTTCTTATACTATACCAAATTTGAGCATATTTGCAATAGATGTGATAATTTCAATTAAAAAATTAAGCTTTCTATTATGTCCATGGAAACCAAACTGAATAGGCCCCCTTTATAGCGATCGGAGGTTGCGATATCATTAACTAAACCATTGCAGGAGGTATTCATATGGCACCAGCGACAAGAATCAGAATTATCTTTCTCTTGATATTTGTTTTACTTTTGCCTACTTCCTGTAGCCAGCAGGAATCAGGCACAACGAGGAATAATTCACTTGCAGAATCCACTTCTCCGGCACAATCTGAAAAATATCAGATACTGCGAGATGAAGGTGCTCCAGGTGATGAAGAGGTCATTGATGCTGACATTCCTGAGATTTCTGACCCAGTTCCAATAGATGTCGAACTTAGTCAGATCGACACTCTAATCAGCCCGGATATCGATAGCCTGTACAATGAAGTCCGTTCAGCATCGGGAACTTCACCGGAAGAGATCTATTACTTCGTTCGTGACGAGATCAGAAATGAATGCTATGAGAAATCACTGCGAGGGGGATGGGGCACATTATGTGCAGGGACAGGAAATTCGATAGATAAAAGCCAGCTTCTATCTGACCTTCTTAAGATGGCAGGATATACAACACGGTATGCACATGGCATTCTAATTAACGGGCAAATCGATACATACATTACTTCGATGTTCAATCATCAGCCTGAAACGACACACGACTGGTCCGGATTAATCAATGACATCGAAGGGTTAGCCGGAAATGATGAAGAGATGGGGCCTTATCTCGAGGAGCTGATTGAAACAAAGTCTGACCCGGTGAGAGATCCGAAGCTTCGGGAAACTGTATCAGATCACTGGTGGGTTGAATACCAGACTGAATCCGGATGGACCCCACTGGATCCGGCGTTTCCTGAAACTGAGCCTGGCATATCACACTGCGAACCGATCGAGGTTATGACATCAATTCCCGACGAATTAAAACGGACGTGCGACCTCAGTATTATCGCCAGTTATGCCGATGGGTCTTCAGTAACAGCAGCAAGTTACTCTTCTTACGTAGAGTCTCTTACCAGCAATCCTCTTTTCATCAGATATGTACAAAATGAAAATCCCGCTGAAGAAGGAATATCGCTTGTAATCAACGATGGAGTCATAGAAGGCAGCAGCATAAGATCACGCATCGGTCAGGCATCTATTGAGAGTATAAACCTCGAGGTTACAATAGAAATATCCTCTGTAAGCAAGCTCGAAGGTAGCCCTATACTCTGGGAGAGCCACGAGGACCTGCTCCCGGGTGAACTGAATTCTGCAACTGTAGTAATTGACACCGGTGGATGCGGACCCCTGGTAACGCTTGCCCTGAAAGATAAATACGATGAAATCGATCCGGTTCACGCGGCGATGCCAAGTTCAGGGATTATCGGTAATCTCATGCAGGAAGGCCAGCACATGCGAGAACAGAGGAGTTCCACTACAGACAGGATCAGGATGCGGGCGATATCTGACGGGATTACCGCTTATACATACAGCACCATATTAATGGATAACCTCCGTGCCGATTCAGAATCTCTTGGTGCCATCTGCTGTTTCAGTGCACCACTGGTCTCGGTTGTAACGAGAGAGGAAACTCAGACCGATCAGTACATCAGTCTTCAGAGCATAGGCATTTCCCCTCAATATATACCAGCGGCCGGAAATCCATCCTTTATTGAAACCGGGCTCGCACAGTCAGAACCTTTCATCGAGGATGCGATAAAAACTATGGTGCTTGAGGAGGTAACCGGTTCGGCAATTGTCAGCTACACGAATCTGGCAAGGCTGGCAAAGGAAAATGAAATTCCCGTGGTTACGTACACGGACTCGAATGCAACCGATGTAAATGAAACACAGCTTTCGGACCCGGTAAAGGAGCGCATTCTATCTGAAGCAGATAACGGTGCAATTGTGATTGCCATTACTTCACCAGTAGAGATGAACGGGACATCGTACGAGGCGGTTGCAGTCGCGCATAGTCCCTTTGAATTTGAAATTTACGGCCCTGACGGGGTTCTGATGAGTTTATCCAAAGTAAGTTATGCAGCTGGTGTAAGCCTTCAGGGTGTTATCATCGGCGGCATAATGACCTACAGCATAATGGAAATAGATGAAGTGCTTTCCAATTGCATTGGATCAGGCGATCATTCAGACGAACGGATCTTCCATGATGTTTTTTCCCTATACGTATCTTCATCTTCGGTATACAGCGGTCTGACGATGCTGGCCCGGAATGAATATTCCAACAGCATAATTTCAGAATTTTTAGCCGGCGAACTTGTAATACATGCACTTGGGGTCTGGTTTTTCGGTGCTGGCTATCTTCACATGTAAAGAGGAAATAAATGGTTAACAGAAAAGGCAGTCATAGAGAACCCATCCCCCAAAAAAAGAATAAAAATTCTCGGTTGGTATTCCTGACAGGATTCATACTTGGCATCTGCGCGATCCTGCTTTTCCAGAACTTTATATCCAAACCTTCATTCGAGGTCATTTGCATTGATCCGATAGACGACTTGAAGTTCCACTCCGCCATTGAGGGAAGACCTGTCAATCTTAAAGCAGTTGTAAATGCTCCATCTGATGTTGTTCTTGAATACAGGTGGAATTTCGGTGACGGATCGGAGGAGGTGACCGGATGCGTTGACGATATCTTCAACGCTGGTGTACAGCACCTTTATGAAAACGCCGGTCCCGGCGATGAATACACAGCCAGAATATTGGTCACTGATCCCGAAACGGACGAAACGGATTCGGACGTCTACAAGCTCAGGTTCCTCGAGAAGGATGATGAAATCTTATCTGAGATAGCAAGAGAAGATGCACTCTGGTACCTGCATACCAGCATGTCTCGTGCGAACCTTGGCTGCGCGCTCCAGGGTTCGATGGGAGGGTCGTACCCCGCGTCAGCAAACGCGTTTGCCATAACCGCTTTCGCCTTAAATGGTTACACCTCCTGTGGCCCCGAACACCATCCTTACACTGAAACCGTCGCAAGGGCGGTAAGGTGCATCATTGCAGGATTAACCGAAGTTGAGATAGAACCACAGCCAGCGGGGAATCCGGACTCAAATGGAAATGGCACAGGATACAGCATTGATTCATCCACGCTCCATGCTGCATTTGCAGGCTCTGGTGGAAAAGGAGGTTACGAGACTCCGTTATGCACTTTCGCCCTAATTACTGACGGTGGCTACGATCGTGTTATCAGATGCGGCACAGGAGCGGCTCGCGGTAGGACAAGAAGTGACATCATCGTTGACCTTCTGGATTTCATCGCCTTCGCACAGACAGATACGGGGAACGAAGAGGGCGGATGGCGTTATACCCCGAATACGGACGCTGATATGTCAGTTACACAGTGGCCTGTTTTTGCTTTGTCGGCTGCGGAGTACTCAATGGGTATTGAGCCACCAGAATGGATAAGAAATGAGTTGATGAAGTGGCTTGCCTATGTGCAGGATGAGAATGGGGTCTTCGGATATGACGAACCCGGAAATCCAACAACGGCAAGCAATGCAAGCGGAATTACATCGCTTATCTTCTGCGGGATTGACGAGAATGACGAAAGAGTCCAGAACGCTGTTGATGCAATTACATCACGCTGGGACATCTCGAACATAGGTGATTTTTACACGATGTACTCCATCATGAAAGCCTCTCTTCTGATTGATGATCCTATCGTGAGTTACGGTGAACATTACTGGCAGAAAGAATATTTTGATTTTCTGATCGACACACAGCGTGCTGACGGCAGCTGGGAGAATCATCATCATGCACCGGATGACAATATCGCAACCGCACTCGGCATTCTGCTTTTATCACCAACGATTTATAAAGAGCCAGCCGGTTTGAAGTGGTTATGGATAATCTCAGGACTGCTGCTATTATTAATAGCAATCTCGTTAGTCTATGCAAACATTCATCGCAAGCGTACTGGTAAGAAAAGAATTGCTGAAAACATCTAGATTATCTATCCTGTCACATTTCAATCTGTATGTTGTGCGCTGACATGGAAATAGTAACTTCCCAGTCCGTATGATGGCTGGAGCGTTATAAAGACCCTGTAGCTTTCTCCGTTCTCCTCGATAATCAGTTCGAATTCCTGCTTGACCTGATTCGAGCCATCGGGAGCCTCGCAGAAGTAACTGTCGATCTGACGGAATCCATCCCTCGCCATCTTCTGCTCGACCTCGTATTGATAATATCCTCTGTTAAAGTACCTGCTTTCATACTGCGACTTTAGTCTCTCCTCGACAGCCGTATGTTCTGCCTGATCACGATCGTAGATTAACTGGGTCTGCCTGCTCTGAAGTTCGTAGAAAAGCAACCGCTGTACTGACTCGACCTTGGATTTCATTTCATTGAGGCGGTCATACTCTGAATTTATCTCGTTTTGCAGATCATCACTAAGATTTGCCGCAATAGCAATATCCTTCAGATCCGATAACTCATCAACACCTGGTGCAAGCAACGCATCGTATTCTTCAGCGATCGGGTCGAACCCTTCATGAATTTCAGTGAAATCCAGTGCAAGGATTTCATCGTCGGTCATATCCAGGTTGTTGTAATCGAATCCTATCGCTTCAATAATGCGACCTGTTATCGATTCAAGGTCGAGGTTTTCCGGTTCCGACTGAGAGCGTAATTCAGTCCATTTATACGTCACAAATTCCTCCGCCCGGGTTGAAAATACTCTTTCATGGTGGGCTATCTCGGATTCAAGCTGATCGTAAACACGAGCCTCCGCGATCGCGTGGGCATATTCGATAAAATACGATGTATCCCGATCCGAAGACTGTTCAAGCTGTTCGAGATTGCCACGGACTTCAGCCAACTGCCTGTTGATATTGCGACGGTTATCACATCCATTTTTTACCGAGGCACCGAAGAAGCTGATAAGCAGTAGAAGAATAATAACGGAGAATATCACCAACCCGACTTTACTTCGTCGCGCGGGATGCTGCGTCACGGGCGGGCTGTAAATATCATTTGGCTGAGGTGTGACATCTGTACGACCCCTTGCGCGTGGTGGACGGTAACTCACCTGAAACCCGCATTCGAGGCAGAATCTGGAATGATCCGGTATTTCAGTTCCACAGTTCTGGCAGTACATACTTTACCCCAGGCCAGCCATCCATTACCTCTCTGGCCATGTATGATAGCATAATAATACGAATTTAAATAGTAATAACTACCAGCCACACTTGAATATTTCCCCTAACTGCTCTCAGTGCTCCCCGGTAAATTTGTTGGCCATAATATGAGTGAAAATATGAATCCTCCTATTCCAAGAATATATGCTAGGAGTTTAATGGCAAAATCACCAAACACCATAGCGATTACATAAAATACTGCTGTAAGAATGCTTGAGTAACCTATCAGCATCGGAAAAACATACCCGGTTGAGATCAGAAGACCGAAAATCCAGTAGACCCACCCGAACCTGAGGTCTCCCATTAAAATCAAATAAGCAGATACATCTGACACTTTGCTTGTCAAAAGGTAGACTAGCGGCATATGGAAGCTCATTAACAAAAGGCCCCATGCAAGAAGAGTTCTCTTTTCAGCTGCATTCAGATTATCCCCTTTGGGGATATCCTTACCGAACATTACTTTTATCAGCCAGAAAGCCACAAAAAAGATTACTAAATCAAAAAACATACAAAGCAACCACACTTTGTATGTGTCCATGACAAGCGGGAAGAGCCCGTCGATAAAAATAATTCTGAAATAGTCTGCTGTCGCACGAAATATCAACGCTGCCTGCATGTACTTTGCCCCTATCAACTGCAGATTCGTAGACAGTATACTAAATCCGTATCAGAAACTATATAAAAACAACGCCCGGATGAGCATCCGGGCGTTGTGGCTATCATAACTGGCTTCAGTTTCAGTTCAGTTTCGTTTCATCCTTCGCAGTCAGGCATCCGCCATTACTGGAGAAGGTGAATGTTCTTCTCTGCGCACATGTCGCGAAGAACCTGCGGCCATACGGTGCACGAGCACTCACCAAGCGCGGCCTTCCTGAGAAGGTAGCTGTAGATCCTAGACTGTCCGAGTCCACCACCGATCGAGAGCGGAATCTGGTCGTTGAGAATCATCTGATGATATGGCAGTTCGAGGAAATCGAGCTGACCTGTCATCTCGAGCTGGGTCTTCAGGGTTTCCTTTGTTACACGTACACCCATCGATGTAAGCTCGTGGCGCCGCTTTGTGATTTCGTTCCAGACGAGGATGTCGCCGTTAAGGCCATGCATCTGCTCGCCGTTCTTCTCGATCGTCGGGGTTACCCAGTCATCGTAGTCGGCGGCACGCATCTCGTGCGGATATCCGTCCTTGAGGGTCCAGCCGATACCGATGATAAATACGGCGGGATACTCCTGGAGGATCGCGGTCTCACGCTGCTTTCGGGGAAGATCCGGGAACTTCTCAAGAATTTCCTCGGCGTGCAGGAATACGAGTTCCTCGGGAATCTCGGGATACTTACCCTTGAGCTGCGGGAACATTTCCTCGGCATACTTGCCCGCACCATGAAGGACCTTCCATATCTTCTTCACGATATCGATCATGAAGTCGAGGTTCCGGTCTTCGGGCTTGATAACCCTTTCCCAGTCCCACTGGTCAACGTACGAGGAGTGATCGTGATCGAGGAAGTAATCCTTGCGGACAGCACGCATGTCGGTATAGAGGCCTTCGCCTTCCTCCATCTCGTACTGCATCAGCGCGAATCTCTTCCACTTTGTAACGGCCTGAACGACCTGGGCGTCGATCGGGTTCTTGCCGTGATCGTTTTTGATGTGGAACTCCACCGGTGTTCGGGAGCCGTCACGATCAAGGTAATCGTTCATGCCACTGAGCTTGTCCACAATAAGTGGGCACTCTACACGAATAAGGTTGAGCTCTTCCGAAAGGCCATTCTCGATGTAGTCCTTTACAGCCTTCAGCGCAATCTGAGTCTCCTTGCGATTAAGAAGAGGCTCGTAGTCGTCCGGCAGTACAGTCTTCAGTTCGTCATAATTGCCGATACCGGGACCAGCCAGATCTGCTTTCTTGTCAACGGTCATATTCTTACTCCTTCTCGCATCATTGTCGTATTTAAAAAGGGCGCAAAAAATAACATCAAAAGCATTAAAAAACAACACTAAATATGTTGATTACAGAGAAATTCTTCAGTAATCCGAACCAGGCATTTTCATGAAAAAACCCCGCCTTTAGAACGGGGATTAATTCTGATTAAGTTAGCACCTGATTTTATTACAGGATCGGAAGGTAGTTATCGACCTCAAACTTCGAGACATGGGTTCTGTAACGGTCCCATTCGATCTTCTTGTTTTCGACGAATTTATTAAAAATATGGTCTCCAAGAACGTTTCGAACAAGCTCGCTTTTCTCGAGTGTCAGTATTGCCGCGTTAAGGCTGTCCGGAAGCTCGCTGATTCCGTGCGCCGCTTTTTCTCCCGGGGACATATTGAAAATATCCGCCTCAACCGGATCGGACAGGTCGTACTTATTATCGATACCCGCAAGTCCCGCGCCAAGCATAACCGCGAAGGCGAGATATGGGTTGCAGGAAGGATCGGGTGACCTGAACTCGATACGGGTCGCCTTTTCCTTGCCGGGTTTATACATCGGGACCCTGACCATCGTCGACCGGTTTCTTCTCGCCCACGATATATAAGCCGGGGCCTCGTATCCCGGAACAAGCCTTTTATACGAATTTATCCACTGGTTCGTGATTGCGGTTATTTCGGACGCGTGTTTCATCAGTCCCGCGATGTACTGACGAGCCATTTCAGAGAGATTGAACTCACTGTCAGAGTCATAGAATGCGTTCCTGTCACCCCTGAAAAGCGACTGGTGGACGTGCATCCCGCTTCCGTTAACCCCGAGAATCGGTTTCGGCATGAACGTGGCGTACACTCCCTGCCTTCGTGCAACTTCCTTTACAACCACGCGATAGGTCATCGTCTTGTCGGCCATTCTGAGAGCTTCGTCGTAGCGAAGATCTATCTCATGCTGGCTCGGTGCGACCTCGTGATGATCGTACTCGACCTGGATTCCCATCATCTGGAGCGCCGGGATTGTCTCACGTCGAAGCGCGTCTCCGCGATCGAGCGGCATGGCATCGAAATATCCGCCCTCGTCGAGGATGTCGGTGCACTTGTTGTTCTCGAAGTAGAAGAACTCAAGCTCCGGACCCACGAAAAACTCCAGTTCGCGTTCCTTCTTTAATTTGGTGAGGAAGTTCTTAAGCACGTACCTCGGATCACCCTCGTACGGTTTTTTATCGGGAGTGAGAACATCACAGAACACCCTCGCGACATGCTGCCCGTTACTCTTCCACGGGAGTAACTGGAACGTGTTCGGGTCGGGTTTGGCAATCAGGTCTGATTCCTCGATTCTTGCGAAACCCTCGATGGAGGAGCCGTCAAATCCCATTCCCTCCATCAGGCCCTCTTCAAGCTCATTGGGAGTAATGGCAAAACTTTTGAGGACTCCCAGCACGTCGGTGAACCAGAACTGGATGAAATCCACCCCGTTATCTTTTACCGCTCTCAGAACGTCATCGGCTGATTTACAGTTCATTTAGTCTCTTCCTTCCTGATATGGAAATATGACCTTATGGTACTAATGGCCCACGAAAGTGGTGAGTCTATCACAGGCTAAAAAAATCGACAAGAGTTTGAACGAATCACTTTAAGAATGTTTCTTTTAAAAGTACGATATATATTAGGTAAGGATTGGTCTAGAATCTCAGGTTCATTAATGGCAGTAACCGGAGGGCAGAAATGCTCAGTTTTGACTCACATGAAGAACTTCGCCGTTTCATGGAGAAGGAAAATATCCGTCAGTTCGACGTGAAATTCTGCGACCTTGTCGGGCGCTGGCACCACATCACGCTAATGCGGGAGGTGCTTGACGCCAACCTCTTTAAAAAGGGAGTCGGATTTGATTCATCAAGCGTACCGCGATTCCACCATGTTCGGTGCGGTGACATGTCAGCCCGACCCGACCTCTCCGCATGCTTCATGGATACAACTTTCGATGAGCCGACAATAAGTTCTGTTGCGGATATCATCGAGGCGGGATCTGGCGAGGAAACCGGGGCCGATCCCCGTACGGTACTGAAGCGTGCAGTAAAGTATCTCGGTGAAACCGGAATCGCTGATTTGTTCATGTGTGCACCTGAACTCGAATTCTACCTGTTCTCCGGTGCGATGTTCCTGAACGAACCGGATCACGTGATGTACAGCCTGAATTCCCCTGGGACGGGATATTTCCCGGAATCGGGACCGGGCGGAGCAAGCACACGGATTCAGCATGGTCGCGGTTACATGGCGACATTTCCACAGGACTACAGGCAGAATGAAAGAACGGAGATGGCAGGCCGCATCTCCGAGGCGGGATATCCCGTGAGGTACCATCACCTGGAAGTCGGCGCTGCTGGTCAGCAGGAGATCGAGATGGGTTTCATGGATGCGCTGACAGCCGCGGACGGTATCCTGACAGGGAAGTACCTGATTAGGGACACGGCTGTTCATAACGGGCTCGAAGCCTGCTTCCTGCCGAAACCGATCCCCGCTGCCCCGGGAAACGGTCTGCACATCCATTTCAGGCTCCTGAAAAATGGCGAAAATATGTTCGCGGGTGATGGTTACGGCGGACTTAGCGATATCGGGAAATATTTTATCGGAGGAGTTCTTTCGCACGGAAGGTCAATACTCGCATTCTCCAGCCCATCGACCAACTCATACAGAAGACTCAGGCCCGGGCACGAAACCCCGGTCAGGTTCTTCTACTCTGTCGCCAACCGGGAAGCGGCGATCAGGATTCCGAAATACTCGACCGGGAAGCACGCGAGGGTAGAGTTCCGTCCTGGCGACCCCACGATGAACCCGTACATGGCAATCTCTGCGATGCTTATGGCCGGTATCGATGGAGTCCGGAAAAAAATCGATCCGACACCTCTTAACCTTGGCCCATACGATGGCGTTCCCCCGGAGGTTAGTCCCGAAGAACATCCTGAATGCTTCCTTCCGGTCGACCTGAGAGACGCGATCAGATCGCTTGAGTCTGATAACGATTACCTGACAGCAGGCGGCGTTATGGAAGACAAGCTCATCAGGAACTTCATCGAGTACAAGAGAAAGTCGGAGATATACAAGATCAGCGAAATACCTCACCCCTTCGAGTACGAGATGTACTGGAGCATCTAGTAAAACTGGCGGAACTTCAGGTCATTACTGGCTGATATTGTCTCATCAGGGATAAATTACCGGCCTTCCGAATGCACCCGCGCTGATTTTCCCCTATAATTTTCAGCATGTTCGCCCAGGCAACAATTCTCCTCGATCAGGATCCATCCGAGATTTATGAATTTCTTGTCGATATAAGGAATCACATTCCACTGTGGGAGGTATTTCGCGTAAAGGACCTTGCCAACCTCCCACCTGACACAGACACGGTCGACTGCGCATTCAGTCTCGCGCATGACACGCAGCTTTGCCAGGTTTCGATTCATATGAGCCGTCCGGGCTCCGGTCTGGTTACACGTGTACAGATGGCTACCGGTGAACTTGCTGCAGAATGGCGAATATTTTCCGACACACCGCGTACGCGTGTTGAAATCAACATCGAGGGACAGGGTGGTGGCCTGGCTGCAAGTGTGAGCATTCGTCAGCTTGCACCCAAAATTCTCGCGAACCTGAAAAACCACTTCTACAGGGCCTGACTCGGGGAATGGAACAACCTGCAAATAAAACAGGCTGGAGGTATTACCAGACAGGATGCGCCATAATCGGCGTAATAGCACTTGTATTTCTAATCGTCCTTTTTATCTATGGGTTGAAACTGACAAGGCTGGCCTATCTTGTTCCGGCAGGCTCGAGGCAAATTAAAGTTGCACGTGAGGATATTGCAGGTGTCGTCACGGATGTCAGTTTTTCAAACAGTGAAGGTCACACGGTAAAGGGCTGGTATATCCCCGCCGAAACAGAACCGGGGCATTCCCGTGATACACCTGCGATACTGATGCTGCATGGACTTGGAGGTACCCGTGCTCAGCTTCTGGACCTGACTTCCAGTTTCACATTCAACGGCTGGGGTGTACTCCTGATCGACCAGAGAGGTCATGGTGAACACTCGGCACGATACACGACATTCGGACGTGCCGAATCACTAGATGCACTCGCGGCGGTGGACTGGCTGCGAAATCGCAGCGGGATTGATGCAGAACGGATTGGAATATACGGAGCATCAATGGGCGCTACAACAGCTATTTACGCGGCTTCAGAGGATCCGGATATTGCAGGAGTAGTTGCAGACTCATCCTACGCAAGTTTCCGGGAGCAGGCGTCATACGATCTGAATGAGGATCTATCGGTCGCACAGGGTCCCGGATGGCTGCGACCATACATGCTCCTGGGATTCAGACTGCTGTCACCACTGGTAATCGGAAAATGGGCCAATTACCCGGAACCGTTTGAGGTTGTTTCCCGTATCGAATGTCCACTGTTTCTTATACATGGCGAGAACGATCAGAGAATACCCGCGGATAGCTTCAGGACACTTGCAGATGCTGCTGAATCGTCAGGAGTCGATCTGACGAAATGGCTTGTGCCCGACGAGGGTCACTGCAGCTATATGGGTGATAATGAGTATAGAAATCGCCTGGTTGCTTTTTTTCGTGGGTGTTTCAACACTGATACCGAGTGATTCGGTCCGGTAAAATCTGATTAAGAACAATTGAGAATTTTCTCTCCCGTCCGGCAATACTATATTGAAGACAAGTTCAGTTGTAATCCTGAGAACAGGCATTATCCGGATTGCACAGCCTGTAAGACGCGCATCCGCAAGCAGGCGATTCCCTTCTGGAGGGTTTGCATTGGAAGAATATGTCTGGATATCCCGGAATGCCCACAGCCCGGTCTACGCGAACCACGATCACATGGTTCTGAAGCGTCTGTCCGCACATTACAACGTCCTGATAACGATCTCGGGGCCGGATGATGAATCGAGCAAAGAATTTTTACGGTCCATAAATGATGCCGTTCAGAGAAACGTTGCGGGAATTCTTGTAAACGGTACCGGCGATGCTGAAGAAGCCCGGGTTATTAACAACGCGATCGACAACAATATCCCCGTTGTGACAATAGACGGCCTTGTGCCCGGTTCGAGATGCCCGGCGCATTTCGGAACAGACTGGTACAGGATGGGACGGATAATCGCTGATCGTGTGGCGGAAGCATGTGACAAACCCGGCGATATTTTCGTGATTACACCGGAGAACGAAACACACAATTCCTGTATTTCCGTATTTAAAAATGAAATTGAAAGGCACCCTGATCTTAAGTTATTAAGCATCGATGATGCGACCTCAACATATAACAAGTCAGAACATAGCATTCCAGAAGCGGTCATCAGAGAAAACTCAAACCTTAAAGCAATAGTTGTACTGGATCGGAACAGATCCCACCTCGCTGCATCGGCATTAAAGAAGTCCGGCAGGTCTGAAGATGTGTTGCTTTTCTGTCTGGATTACGGCAGATCCGCACTGGAGTACATTCGCGATGGTGTAATCAACGAGTTATACATGGAAAACCGTGAAGCGTTTACCTGCCTCGCGTTTCAGTACCTGTACGCGCTGAATCATGAAGGCGGATTCAGTGTCGAGGGAAACCTCGATGCAGGCTTCGTAGTAATAACACCGGGTAATGTCGATACGTACTCTGAAATGCTCGACATCGAGCGTTTCCTTGAAATAGATGATCGATCGAGGGAGATATCACTTCTTGCAGGGATGATCGAAAGTACGAACCAGTTAGCTCTTGCCGCGGATCGACAGGGACGGGTTATTTACGCAAACGACGAGTGCCTTCAGCTGACGGGACTTTCCCGCGAGGAAATTTCCAGAACATCAATTTACAATCTGTTCAGTTTTAACAGCAGGGAGATAGGTGAAGTAACGAACGCCGCACAGGGAAGGAGTGGAGCATGCCTGGGTTCCACGATAAGGACCTCAAGCGGAGATGAAGTGAAATGCCAGCTTGGAATTTCGCCATTCATCAGTCACAACAAGGGTGCCGGAGTATCGGTAATCGCAATGAATATCTCATCGGTACTGGAGGAGAAAGACACCCTTGAGCAAAAGGTCGAAGAACTGGACAAGGCGCTAGCAATTAATCGCGATTACCTCTCACACGTGTCTCACGAGCTGAGGAATCCCGTCAGGTCAATGCTGGAAGCAATCAGCGAGGTTATGTCGGAAAAACCTGAAGATTTTCCGGAAGAATACAGCATCGCAGCGGAGAATATCTCCAGACATGCACGAATTCTCGAACGTATCGCTGATGATCTTCTGCAGGTTTCCAAAAAGGAACTTGGCGCGATGCGTGTCGACGTAAAACCGGTCCCGGTCGATGAAATCCTGGACTCTATAATCGAATCGCATGGTCAAATAAAGCACAGGAAATCGGTCAGGATCGAACGCAATGGTGAAAGTATCAAAGTTGATGCGGATCCCGACCGTCTCAAGCAGGTTGTCAGCGACCTTGTCGACAATTCGATCAGGTACTCATCGAAAGCGGTTGAAATAGTCATTACAACAGATATCGATGGAGATTTCGGCACAATAACCGTTGAAGACAACGGGGTCGGCATTCCACCGGAGAAGCTTCCGAGGATTTTCGAAAGGTTTTTCAGGGTTGACGACGCAGATTCATCCGTCAAAGATGGTGCGGGACTCGGACTTGCCATTTCGCGTGACCTTGTCCGCATGATGAACGGTGATATTACGGTATCCAGCAAGCCGGGGGTCGGATCGGAATTCACTATCGAACTTCCACTTACCGGAAAGCAGGTAAAGAAAATTTTACCCTGTGAGGAAGTTTTGGAAACAGATGAAACCCACAGTGATATGCAGACAGTACTTGTAATCGATGATGATCCAGTTACGCTGGAACTGACCAGGGTGATGCTGAAGGAAAGATTCAATGTGCTTCTGGCCTCAAGTGGTGAAAACGGTTTTGAGTTACTCGATAAAAACGAGGTGGATATTATTCTCCTTGACTGGATCATGCCCGACATGGATGGAATTCACGTGCTCAAGGGTCTGAAACAGTCCAGCAGGAGGGATATACCCGTAATACTTCTGTCGGGAGAAACCGACAGGGAGACAGCCCAGAGGGGACTTCAGAAAGGCGCTGTCGATTTCATAACGAAGCCATACAACAAGGCTGACCTGATAATGCGTATGGAAAAAGCCCTCGAGGGCTAGTAAAATCAACGTTGTGAAAACAACGTCATTACAGGATACCCGCGTACTACCGAAATACAGCTGGAAGATCCGCTCACTCGACTCATTAACGACACCGGATTCCGCACAAGAAATCGCTTCGGTAACAGGCTGCAGCGCAAGTGTCGCGGAACTTCTGGTTGTTCGAGGTATAAACACCCCGGATCAGGCAGGTGAATTTCTTAACCCGACCGAGAAACAGTTCCTACCACCGGAAGCAATACCCGGACTCGAGCGTGCGGTCGACAGGATCATTGATGCCGTGAGCAACAGCGAGTCTGTACTTGTACATGGCGACTACGATGTCGATGGAATATCCGGTGCGGTAATATTGCACCAGACCCTGAAGGACCTTGGATGCCGGTCAGGGATTTTTCTGCCCCGACGAGACGATCATGGCTACGGTTTTTCACTCAAAGCGGTTGAAAAAGCAAAGCAGGAAAATATCGACCTGATAATTACGGTCGACTGCGGTATCTCCTCGCTTGACAATATCTGTTCAGCTCGCGACGCGGGATTCGATGTCATCCTTACCGATCATCACCCGGTTAATGACACTCCCCCGGATAACGTAATCGTGGCCCATCCCGAGCTTAATGGTGATTATCCGGGAGGGAAAATCGCCGGCGCTACTGTCGCATTCAAACTGATGCTGGCGGTTTTGAAAAAACTTGAAAAAGATACATCATCCTTTGAAGAGAAATATTTACCTTTGATCGCACTTGCTACAGTCGCGGATGTATGTCCTCTTACGAAAGAAAACAGGGCGCTTGTCGCGATCGGGCTCAGGGGTATTTCAGAAAGTAAGCTTCCGGGACTGCGTGTCCTTCACGACGCAACAACCGCAGGGTCCACGGGAAATCAAACTACCGCGAGAGACCTCGCGTTCGGAATAGCGCCGATCCTGAATTCCGCGGGAAGGATGGGCGATCCGCTTCCCGCCGCAAAACTTCTTCTGGCCAGGGACGAAACAACCGCATGGAAGCTATACCGTACACTTGAACGGCTGAACCGCGAGAGGAAGAGAATCCAGAACGGGATTGTCGCGCGATTACTTGAGCGAACTGATATAGTGTGGGATACAGGCGGGATAATCGCGGTTGCCGATGAAAAATGCACACCCGGCCTTGCCGGACTTGCTGCGGTCAGGATCGCCGAACACACAGGAAGACCGGTATGTGTACTGGCGCCATCAAAGGATGATGAAGGACCTTTGTACCGGGGAAGCATGCGTACGGCAGGTGGGGAGAATATTCTCGAACTGATGCAGCCGGTTTCGGTTCATACGGAAAAACTGGGCGGACATCCCGGCGCACTTGGGCTGTCTGTAAGACCGGACAGGATCGAGAAATTCCTGGAAGCCTGTGCGGACATATCAGTTGAGTCAAAACCCCGCGAGCTTGTTGTGGACCTGGTAATAAGTGAACCACCATCGGATCATCGCGAGGTCACCGACCTTGATCGCACCAGGCCATGGGGAGAAGGAAATCCGGAGCCGGTAGTTGTCTGGGAAAACGTTAAAATTGAAAGCGCACGTGCGGTCGGTCGCGAGCAGAATCACCTGCAGGTGACACTTGCAGGGGAATCCGGAAGAACTGTAAAGGGAATAGGATTCTCGATGGCCGGACATGTAAAAGGCATGGATGTAAGCGGAAGTGTATTCAGCCTGGCGGGAAACCTGATAATAAATAACTGGCAGGGAACAAGCTCCGTCGAGTTCCGGATAGTTGACATGAAGGTCACGTAGCGTCCCATAAACAGATAATTTTAATTGATTCAGGCTATGATCTTATAGTGCCATATAAAGTATGATACAATCCGCATACGGGTATTCTTGACTTTCAAAATATGTGTTAAAATTGGATTGGACAGGACCTGAATCTGGATTAATCAAAAACGGAGGCCAGCCATGACAGTTGGACCTGAAGCTGACAGCTTGATGCGACGGGCAAGAATCAAGGTCCGTGACATGATGAACAGAGTTGAACGTGGCGAGGTGGATCACATGATCCCCGACGCCTACAATGTCATGTTCATGGCGGCTAAAGCTGCACTTATGAAACGCGGCTTCGAGGTGGCAAGCCACAGGACTGTTCTTGCGAGTTATCGTCGTGAATTTATCGAAAAGCGGCTCATATCTCCGGAGTTTGAGGGGTATCTTCAGAAGATCCAGAGATACTGGGAAGCGGAAGGAACCCCGGATTCCGAAATGGTGGACCAGGCCAGGGCCGGACGCATCGTGGAGGCGACACACAAGCTGGTTGAAGCCCTCGCCGAAACAATGAAGGGCCACTCGAAGGAACCGTATCGAATCAGGTAAAACTCGTAACAATGCAGGCTGTCATGGGCACGTGATGGTGCCCTTTTTTCCTGCCTGCTCGGAACATTTCTTGACCATGAGCACATATATGCACTACTATTCCTGTCTTTGGAAAGCTTAATAAATCTACAAAAAAGGTGATACCGTGGACCTGACGAAATACATTCGAGACATTCCCGACTTCCCAAAGGAAGGCATAATTTTCAAAGACATCACTCCCCTATTAAAGGATTATGACGCCCTGACATTCGCAACAAAACAGTTGTACGACCATTTTGCGGACATGGGTGTCACGGCAATCGCCGGAATCGAATCCCGGGGTTTTATTTTCGGATGCCCGGTCGCGTCACACTTCAGGGTCGGATTCATACCGATAAGAAAACCGGGCAAACTCCCGTACGATACCTACAGTGAAGAATACGAGCTTGAATACGGCACCGACTGCGTAGAGATGCACATCGACGCAGTTGGCCCGGGAGACAAGGTTCTCATCATCGATGATCTTCTCGCGACCGGTGGAACAGCTGCAGCAACCAAAAGCCTCATAGAGAAAACCGGGGCGGAAGTAGTCGGATTCGGATTTGTAGTGGAACTCGGATTTCTTAACGGAGCTGACAAACTCACCGGATCGCACATTTACTCACTGATCCAGTATTAAATCCTGCAAATAGAAAATATAAAAAACTAGGGCACATTTATTCGAATGTGCCCTATATATTTACTTAAGCAGGTAATACGAATTTGTACTTACCAGTCGTCCGGAAGATCGTACCTGATCACGTGCCAGTTCCAGTTGTTTGTATTGGTCCAGAATGCCCCGTCCGCGAACGCGCCATCCTTACCACCTGAATTACACGATGGATCGGTGATCTCCGCAACATACTTGTCCTCCAGGTTATTGACATACCTCGCGAGCCACATATGCCCGTTGTTCGGCGCTCCGTGATATATCACCCTGCAGTCGGGAGCTGTCATATCAACAGTGACCCCGAACAGCATCCCACCGGCCCCGACCGGCTGTTCGAACACATCGCTGTCGGCGAAAACTCTCGTCCCGTCAAGCTCGAACGCGTAGAGCTGTCCGCCATAAGATATATTCCCGTTTGAGACCGGGATAAGGAGGGTCTCGGTTCCGGGATCGTACGCGAGTTTGCCGATGTTACCGAGGGAGGAGCCGTACGGGACACTCGCCGATGTGTTCGAGAATGTAAACAGAAGCTCGACGGCGTAGTTGTTCTGCTTGTCCCACAAATAGACCGACGTGTTCGGACCGATGTTGTTATGGGCGATAATGTCACCCTCGTCTGTCACGCAGAGGGTCCAGATACTGCCATATGGTGTTGGAGGTAAAGTTGTCTCGTTCGAGAAATCACTTCCGTCCCAGTCTACAAATACTGGTGCAGATGGAGAAACGTTCGGGTTGAAAATGATACGGTCGATTCCGGTCGTGCTGCCGTCAACTTCCATGCGGCCCATCCTGCCGTATATGTTACCGGTTCCGGACCAGGTGTATGTTTCCGCAATCACACTGGGGTTGGTTGTCGTCGAAAGGTAGATATTTCTTCGCTGAAAGGTACTGGCAAAGATTCCGGGAGCGACAAGCTTTGGAACCGGATCATGATAGGTCGCACAGAGATCGCTGAAGTAATACGCGCATGTGTCGCCCCATCCCTGATACCGGGTATTGTAAGTCGGGGTGCCTGTGCCGCATGTGCAGGTGACTTCTATCGGTTCATCGATTTCATCGTCCCCGCATGCATTTGAAGCCCTGCACATTACGTAGAATGTACCCATGTCATTGAAAGTGTGCTCGATTATCGGCTGGTCTGTCGATTCATCGTAAGTTCCGTCACCGTCCCAGTCCCAGTCCCACGTGAAGGGAGGGGTGCCGGTGGTGGCCGACGCGTCGAAAGTAACGCTGTTCCCGACCGGGATATCGGTGGATGTTGTTGCTTCTGCGTAACAGGTCGGCGGAACGCATCCCGGGTCGACGCCGATATCTACCCATGCGAGCTTGTATGCGGCAAGCGGGCCATCGGGAATCGGGGTTCCGAATCCCTGCTCGTAGGTCTCCGGGTAAACCGGCTCGACTGCGACAAGAACCGGGGCCTCACCGGATTCGGTCGGAGCAAGTCCGGAAATTTCCACGTGCCATACGGATGAGACCGCAGTTCCCGATCCGGGAACAAGCGCATCATCAAGTGCCGGTCCTTCGTAAACCTGCGCTACCTGCAGCGATGTGCACGACTCGCACGAGGAAATGTTAAGTTTTCTTATTCCTTCGGTACCAGCGGGATCTATGTTCTGCCAGTGAAAAACCTCGATATCCATCGCCAGGACTCCGCCAAAGTTTGTCTCGTCCACGTAGTAGAGCGATGACTCCGAAGTGTCTATAGCAAGGTGGAAAGGTTCCTGCTGGTTCGCGCTCATTGGATAATCGTCGGGAAGGTCCCATACGTCCGGATTCCCGCCGTATGACGGATCGGTCGGTTCCCATGACGCTGCGACTGCGTACTGGAATCTCAGCACCGGCATGGATCCATCCATCGGGAACTGAAGGTCATATCGCCGGGTATTGGTTACACCCGACTTGAACATCCCACGGTCCTCCCATTCAAGCGCGATAAATTCCGCTACATCGTCATCGAATTCCATGCCATCCGCGAAATACTTGTAAGGGTTCAGCGTCGCCATTGGTTCGGGCATATTCCCGAGCGCCCCGGGGATATAACCGAGAAGCGGAACGGAACCATCGAAGTCCGGGTAATTAAACCAGCGGGTGTAACCGTCCGGGTTTTTAAGAACCGCCGCATCCGTGCTGTTTATCGCGTACATAACCTCGTTATTGAGACTGTCGATTTCCGGACCGTCGTTAATAAAAATACCGTTAACATCGAACCCGGTATATTCTATAAAACCCGGGAAGGGATGAGTCAGTGAAACATCCACAACGATCGAGCCGTCATCGAACCAGGAGGAAATATCGACAATATCGATCTGGAGATTCGCGATATTCCCGGCCGGGGGCTGCAGGAACTGTGTCACATTGGCCCGGAACTGGGAATTCCTCATCGGAATTACTTCCACCGTCTCCGACAACGGGTCAATACTTATACCCCACCATCCCCAGAGATCGCGATGCGCCGAACATATTTCAGAAGCCGGGTGATCCGGAGAAATCCCGATATCGGGTGCTGCGGGATTGGCAATGCCGCCTGATCCCGAGCATCCAAGCACAAACAAGCCTGCAATTATCATAAAAGCAGGTACCAGAAACCTGTTCATTTGTTAGCCTCCATGGAGTGAAATTCTGCAGGTATGATGCAAATCCTGTCAGATGCATCAAATCCAACTGACCTGATATTATAACCTGATATTACGGAATATGAACAGTAAAATATGGGAAATCAATAAAGTTACCGGAGCATCGGGAAAAGAATTACGTCCCTGATCGAGTGCGCCCCGGTCACGATCATAACGAGCCTGTCAACGCCAAGCCCAACGCCTCCGGCCGGAGGCATGCCATGCTCTATCGCATATAGGAAGTCATCGTCCACCGGATGAGCTTCCTCGTCACCCTCGGCCCTCATCTTTGACTGTGCGGTGAATCTCTCACGCTGATCGATCGGATCGTTCAGTTCGGTGAACGCGTTCGCGATCTCGTGCCCCGCGATGAAAAGTTCGAACCTCTGAACAAAACCTGGCCTGTCCGGGTGAAGCTTTGCAAGTGGAGACATCTCGATCGGGTAATTCAGAACAAACGTCGGCTGGATAAGATTCGGCTCGACAAGTTCGGAGTAGAGCACATCGATGAGTTTTCCGGACGACGCGCCATCATCAACATCAAGGTCCCGTTCCCTGCATGCTTTCAGCAGGCTGTCACGGTCGCGTGTCTCCCTGATATCGACACCCGAATATTCAAGGATCAGGTCGGCATAGTCCTTCCGTGGAAACTTAGGGCCGAAATCGATCTCATGGTCACGGAAACTCGCGATCATCCCATCTGTGACATTTTTACAGGCTGTTCTGCAAATTGTCTCCGTAAGCTCCATCATCGTGTCGAGGTTACCGAAAGCCTCGTATGCCTCAAGCATAGTAAATTCCGGGTTATGATCGCGGTCCATCCCCTCGTTACGGAAGATCCGTCCTATCTCGTAAACCCTGTCAATTCCGCCGATCATCAGGCGCTTGAGATAGAGCTCAAGCGATATTCTCAGGAACATGTCGATATCGAGCGTGTTGTGATGGGTCACAAAAGGACGTGCGGCAGCACCGCCTGCTATCTTGTGAAGAGCCGGGGTCTCCACTTCGAGATAGTCACGCTCATCGAGTAACGAGCGGATTGTCCTGATAACCTCGGCACGTGCGCGGAACACGCTCCGGATTTCAGGATTCGCGATAAGGTCCAGATACCTGTAACGGTACCTGAGTTCCTTGTCCTTAAGCCCGTGATATTTCTCCGGAAGCGGACGAAGAGCCTTGGCGAGGATTCTCCATTCTTTAACTTTTATTGATAACTCGCCCGTCTTCGTCTTCATCAGGATGCCCGAGACGCCAATCCAGTCACCAAGGTTAATCGAATCGAGAAGATCCCACTGGCTTGCATCTCCCGTACTTTTCTTATCCGGATTTAAAGGAGTTACGG
>Ga0272441_10001152_pt1 | contig 56553 bp, 55 predicted proteins | sample SSMProp6N_FD_193582 | JGI IMG/M metagenome (GOLD analysis project Ga0272441, IMG submission 193582) | Marine sediment archaeal communities from Little Sippewissett salt marsh, Falmouth, MA, United States - SSM-Prop-6N | ecosystem: Environmental > Aquatic > Marine > Wetlands > Sediment ...
AGCCAAGTGAGAGTACCATCGGCTCTGTCGTCACGAAAAGATTCGCCGGCGGCGGAAAACGTTCGGAAGTAAATATGTTTGCGGATGATAATACCGCTCGTTATTGCAAGGGTTTCGCGGTTCCGGGTTGCCGGTGTTTCATGCCGGAACGGGCAAAAACACGCCGCTAAGGAAACAGCATGACAACGAATCAATAACCAAGGATATCGAACTATTGCTGGTCGAGGCCGATGAACTCGCCCAGCGGATTAACTCCGAAGTCCTCAACGAAATGGAAAATAGAAATGGCGTCCAATGACCAAAAAGATCCACTCATCAAGTTGGTGAACAAGCTGCGTTCATTTTTCGGCTTCGGCAATCATCCGAAAAATCAGACTGGATTGCCGGGTAAGATGCGCTTCAGCATCTGGTATTTTGTATTTGCCATGATTTTATTTTCTTATCTGCAGCCGTTGCTGTTTTCTTCAAAAACAGAGACGATTTCCTATAGTCAGTTTAAACAGTATGTCGACCAGGGAATCGCCGGCGAATTGGTCATCGGACCAGAAAGCATAAAAGGCACCCTGACAGGATTGCCCAAAAGAGCGTTCACGACCGTTCGGGTAAATGATCCGGATCTGGTGAAGGAACTGGATGAACGCAAAATCAGTTATTCAGGACGGAATGAAAATAGATTCCTGAGCAGCCTCTTATCCTGGGTTCTACCCCTTGGCATTTTTTTCCTGATCTGGCAATTCGCTATGAAAAAGATGGGAACGGGAATGGGGGTCATGTCTTTCTCCAAAAGCAAAGCTAAAATTTTCGCGGAAAGCGACACCAAGGTCACTTTTGCGGATGTAGCCGGTATAGATGAGGCCAGGGAAGAACTTGAGGAAGTGGTCGAATTTCTCAAAACCCCGGAGAAATTTCAAAAACTGGGGGGCAGAATACCCAAGGGGGTTCTGCTGGTCGGTCCGCCGGGAACTGGCAAAACCCTTCTGGCCCGGGCCGTGGCCGGGGAGGCCAAAGCGCCATTCTTTTCCATCAGCGGGTCCGAATTTGTGGAGATGTTCGTCGGCGTTGGCGCGGCCCGCGTTCGCGATCTGTTCTCGCAGGCTGCGGCGCAAGCACCTTGTATCATCTTCATCGATGAGCTGGACGCCCTGGGCAAAGCCCGGGGGATGAATGTGATGGGCGGACATGACGAACGGGAGCAAACGCTGAACCAGCTCCTGGTGGAGATGGATGGTTTTGATACAAATAAAGGTGTCATCATCATGGCTGCCACCAATCGGCCGGAAATCCTGGATCCGGCCTTGCTGCGCCCAGGGCGATTAGACCGGCAGGTCCTGGTGGATCGCCCGGATATTAACGGACGGGAAGCTATCTTAAAAATCCACTCCAGGAATGTGAAACTGGGACCCGAAGTCGATCTGCACCAGATCGCCGGCCGCACCCCGGGCTTCGTGGGCGCAGACCTGGCCAACATCATCAATGAAGCCGCGCTGCTGGCGGCCCGAAACGATAAAAATATTGTGGATTCGGTTGATTTCGATGAAGCCATCGACCGAGTGGTCGCGGGTCTGCAGAAAAAAAACCGGGTCATGAATGCTCAGGAGAAAGAAATTGTCGCCTTTCACGAATCCGGACATGCCATTGTGGCCGAATCGGTCGCACATGCCGACCCTGTTCATAAAATATCGATCATTCCCCGCGGAATTGCGGCGCTCGGATACACCCAACAGCAGCCCACGGAAGACCGTTATTTATTGACGCGCTCGGAGTTGAACGATCGCCTGGCCGTTCTTTTGGGCGGCCGGGTAGCGGAGGAGCTGGTGTTTAATGAAGTCTCCACCGGGGCGCAGAACGATCTGCAACGGGCCTCGGACACCGCCCGGGCCATGGTCACGGAGTACGGCATGAGCGATCTGCTGGGCCTGGTGAGCTATGAGCGTCCGCGCCAGGCGATGTTTCTGCCGGAAAGCTTTTCCTCGGGCAAAAACTACAGCGAAGCCAAAGCCGCGCAAATTGATGACGAGATCAAACGGTTTGTCGATGAAGCCCATCAGCGCGTGCGCAAGATCCTTTCTGAACGGCGAGCAGTTCTTGATGATTTGGCCCGGCTTCTTTCGCAGAAGGAAAGCGTTCAGGGCGAGGAGCTAAGACAGATGCTGGCGGCGGTACCCGGAATGGCGTCTTCATCACCTGTTCAGCCCTCCCGAAACACTTCTGGAAACGAAGAAAAGAGAAATGGCATTGAATAGCGCTGTTTTTAATCTGATTTAACAATCACACCGGTCTCTCCGGAAGTGAGGATTCAGTCTACAAAGGGGTTCATCCGGGTTTGTATTGTTTTCCCGATAAATTGAATTTATCTCTGAAAGTCGAGTCCGACAATGTAGAAGACCCGAAAGGTTCGAGCGAATGAAAAATGAAGAAATAGCACGTTTCCTTAACGACAACCAGGCCGTTATCCAGGGTAACCCGAATTTGCATATTCCCCAGGTCGAGGGATGATTTCAAGTGCATCGATATAGGGGATTTGCCACAACTCGCGCGTGATATGGATTATTCCAATTAAAACAAGTTTGAGCAGCAAGTGTCATCTCCATATCCTACCCGATAAAAATCTGAGCATATTAGAACACTATGCCGCCCTGCGCATACAGCGAAGCAGCTCGCCGACAGAAACGGTTGCTATACCGGAATTAATATCGGACATGGCGTAGGGAATGACCAACTCATCGTTGTGAATGATCGCCCCGCAGGAATAAACGACATTCGGGACGTAGCCTTCGCGTTCGCTGTCATGGGGCGCAAGCAACGGCTCTTCCAGGCGGGCAATGACCTTCGCGGGGTTTTCAAGATCCAGCAGCATGGCGCCGATGCAATATTGGCGCATGGGCCCGACGCCATGGGTGAGCACGAGCCACCCATTATCGGTTTCCAGGGGGGATCCGCAGTTGCCGATCTGAATGAATTCCCATGGGTATTTGGGTTCCTGAAAGACGTGGGATGTCTGCCAGAAGTGGATATTGTCAGAAAACATGATATGGTTGTTTTCACCATCCTGGCGAGACAGCATGACATAACGGCCGCCGATTTTCCGCGGGAATAGCGCCATGCCCTTGTTTTTGACAGCTTTGCCGTTCAAGGTAAGCACATTGAATGTGATGAAATCCTTTGTTTCGATCAATTGCGGCAGGATCGCCGTGCCGTTGTATGCGGTATAGGTGGCATAGTAGATGGCCTCCTGCCGGTCATCGAAAAATTGAACGAACCGGGCATCTTCGATGCCTCGGCTTTCGTTTTTCGAAACCGGAAAGATCACCCGTTCGGATATGAGGTGATCGGCATGAAAACTCACCTCGTAATTGGAATCGGCCAGCCAGCACATCATCTCGAAGGTGCTGTTTTGGCGCGCTTCGGAATAGCGTGGCGTATCGCGAAGCAATCTTATCTGCTCCAATAAGGCGTTGTAAGCAAAATCCTCCGGCAACCGGTCGAGAATGTTGGCGCTGATTTCATTGGCGGCTCCCATTTCGTCCAACTTGCGCTGGAACGGATTGCGTTTGTATACCGGGTCCAATCGCAGGTCCGGTGTTTCCACGAAATCGCTGATCGGGTCGAAAATAATTCGGTTGCACCGGTCAAGGACGCCGCTGCGAAAGACGATGGACGAGATATGCCCTTCGCCGGTGGCCCGCAGGCTCATGATAAAACGCAGACTGCCCTTTTTCAGATGGTTCTGATCCGGATGGGCAATGATGGAAGGATTGAAAAGGGCGGCCGATTCAATCGCGCATTCTTTTGTGAAGTAGGCCCCGATAAGGGATTTTTGCACTTCGCTGAGTATTGTGTCCCGCGGAAGATAATCGTTCACCACAGCCAGGTGCAGTTCAAAAATGTGCCCGATGTCTTCGTGCCTTCCGGCGAAATCGAGCATTATCCGCTCCATCAAAGCCTCTGCCGCCGTGCAGGGTAAGCTTAATATGCGTTTGATGATCTTGGCAATGCGATGCTTTTCGTCGGGAAGATGAAGCCGGGTGATCACCCGCGAGGTATCGCCTACGATTTTAATCGCTTTTCTTTCAACACTCAGTTTTTGATCCTTTGCGGAACGCATGTCATTTTGTCCTTGATTCGATCAAAATTTATACCTCGAAAGTCAGGATGCCTTGAGCGCATTGGAATATTGGGTTCATCACCCAATTCAACAAAACCCAAAGACTTCTACAACGGCGGTCGGGAATCAGTGAGGCAAAGCGCCGTCAATTCCTTAATGGAGGCAATACCGACGCACATGACCGTGTCCGCGCCGCCCCAGTAGATTTTCACCGTACCGTCGTTTTCCGGAACAGCACCGCAGGTAAAGACCACATTAGGCACATAGCCGATGACTTCCCAGGGATCCTCGGGCTGCAGGATCCACTGATCGGAAACACCGATGACGGTGGCCGGATCGTCGAGGGCATGCAGGGCCGCGCCGAGTCGATACACGGTTCCGGACATGGTCTTGAACACGCCGTGATAAATGTGCAGCCAGCCCTTGCCGGTTCTAAACGGCGGCGCACCGGGGCCGATTCTCATTTCATCCCAGTGATACGCCGCCGGCTTCATTATCACGCGCGAGTCGCCCCAGTGCACCAGATCGGGAGAATAGGATATCCAGATCGACCAGGGTGAGATTTCCGAATGCGGCCGATCCAGCCGGACATAGCGTCCGCCGAACGTTTCAGGAAAAATGACCGCGTTGCGCAGGTCGGCCTGGGTGATCAGCGCAATACGTTCCACCTTTTCGAAATCCCGGGTTCGCGCCAAGGCGATCCGCACGCCGTGCCGGGAATAGGCGCTGTAAGTGAGCAGATAGAAGTCTTCAACCGGGCAGATTCTCAGGTCCTCGACCCCGAATGCTTCATATTCGGCAAAAACACCGTCATTGGCCGGTAAAAGAAACGGCTGGGGATCAACCTCGAAAGAAAACCCGTCTTCGCTGTCGGCCCGGCCGATGATGGAGCGTCCGTTGTGCAGATGCGACCTGAACAGCATGATGTAACGATCATCGTGTTTGACAACGCCTGCATTATGAACGGTGGCGACCGGATAGGGCACATCTTCTCTTGTCAGGATGGGGTTTTTTTTAAAGCGGGTAACGATTGGGTTCTGCGGTTTCATAACGGGCGATCCTGTAAAATCGTTTCATAGACTTGTGTGTATTCGCGGATCATGCGCTCGACCGTGAAGTACTTTTCAACATGGCGGCGACAGTAGGCGCGATCAATTGTGTCAATGCGCGCGACCGCCTCAGTAGCCTCGGCCACCGTCTTGACCAAAAAACCGTTTTTACCGCTTTGAATCAACTCGGGCATGCTGCCCCTGTCAAAGGCGATCACTGGCGTTCCGCAGGCCATGGCTTCGACGACCGACAGACCGAAGGGCTCATCAAATGCGATGGGGTGCAACAGCGCGCGGGCATTGCCGAGCAACCGACTGCGCTCGACGGGCCCGACACTGCCAATGTAGGTTGTCCGGTCCTTGTTCAGGTTCGGGGCGACATGGTGATTGAAGTAATCCTGGTCCTGGATAATGCCCGCCAGGATCAATTTATTGCCACCGTCTCTGGCGATCTCCACTGCCTCGCGGGCGCCTTTGTCCGGGTGCATGCGTCCGAAAAAAAGCAGATAATCGTCCGGATCGGGCTGAAAATCGAATTGGGCAAGATCAATGCCGTGATGAACGGTTTGGATATAATCGAGTTCCGGCGCCCGGTCGGCGTCGCTGATGGCGACATAGAAGGTTTTGCCGTTGTATTTTTTAAACACCGGCAAAATTCCGGGCGACGAAAAGCCGTGAATGGTGGTCACGACGGGGGTGGTAGTCAGGCCGCTATAGGTCAGGGGCAGATAATCGAAATGGTTGTGGATAATGTCGTAGGCGTCGGCACGCTCAAAGAGTTCCGAGATGTGAAGGCACTCCCAGACCTTGGGGATGAGGGAGCGGTTCTCTTCATAACCTTTGGGACAAACGGCATGCAGTTTGGCACTGGTCTGCGAGTCCGCGGTTGCAAACAAGGTGACATCATGACCGCATGCCACCAGCCCCTCGGTTAGAAGAGAGGCCACATTTTCCCAGGGCCCATAATGCCGTGGCGGTGTGCGCCAGGCGATCGGCGCGAGCATGGCGATATGCATGGCTGCGCCTTTACTCCCCGGCTTTCGGTAAGGCCGGCTGGTTCACAATCTCTTCGGCATATAGCCTTTGCAGTGTGATCAGCGAAAGCAACCAGGCCAGGGACGATTCAGCGCCTTCGTTCTGGTTGATGCCGTCTGCCATCAAGCCGTCGCGACAGCCGCCGGTAATGGGATCATAAAGCGGGACGTTGAGGTCGTTGTGCCCCAGAAACCAATTGAAGCACATGACGGCGTTGTCAAACCAGGCTTTTCCCCGGGTGATATTGAAAGCTTCCACGCACGCTTCGACCATGGCGTTTGCTTCGATCGGCTGCTGGTCGAAACGGGATTTGAGGCCGCCTTTTTCGTACCATCCATTGCTGCCGACAGGCACAAAGTGCCGGTCTTCGGTCTGGATGGCCAGCAACCACCTAAGGGATACGAGCCCCATATCCAGCATATCGTTGCGTTTTAATCGCCGGCCGGACAGCAGCAAAGCATGGGGCAGTTTGCCATTGGCATAGTTCAATGCATTTTCAAGCCAGGGCCAATTGTCTGTCGCATTATTTTTAAACTGCGTGAAAAGCCTGTCGGCCAGCACCTTTCGGATGCGACGGACATCGCTGTCGCCGGAAAATTTTTCCAGGTAGGCATGCATACCCACCAGGGAAAAGGCGATCGCACGCGGCGAAGCAAAATCTTCAACGGCATTGAGTGCTTTTTTAAAAAGCGTCGTGCTCATGGCCAGGTGCCCGGGATTATCCAGCAGCGCCACTGCTTTGCCAAGGCACCAAAGGGCCCTGCCGTGGGCATCCTCGGAACCAACCGCCTCCGTCCATTGCCGCGAATAGGTCATGAAGTTGCGAAAACGCTCACTTTTCTCGTCAAAGGCATACTGTAAGAACCCGAGGTAATGCCCACTGAGACGATCAAGGTCCCAACCGTTGGCCGACAGGTATTTGCGCCCCATGGCGGCCGCCAGCAGCGCCCTGGCATTGTCATCGGTGCAGTAGCCGTGACTGCGGTCGGGGATGGTATGGTTGGCATGTTGCAGGATGCCGGTATCGTCCGTGAGCGTTTTGAGATGATCGAGCTTGATCTCCGGAAGTTCGAAAGCCGTAATGGCTTTTATATGTGCCACATAGGCGTGCCGAGGACGGGGGTTCGTGTCCCTGTTGAGCTGAACATCATTGAATAGCTGGAGATACTGGTTTGAAACCTCCTTCCAGACCGCGTCGCGGCTGAAAACATAGGCCTTCTTGCGCATGGCGTGCCGGGCGACATCGTTGTCCAGCAGATCGATGATCTGCGCGGCCATGGCATCCGGATCGTTAAAGGGCACGAGCCGGCCCCGGTCTTCGGCCAGCATCTCGGTGGCATACCAGTAAGGGGTGGAAATGATGGCTTTGCCGGCGCCCATTGCATAAGCGAGGGTCCCGGAGGTGATCTGGGCCTCATTCAGGTAGGGCGTGACATAGATATCGGCGACGCCCAGATACTCCCACAACTCTTTTTGTTCGACAAACCGGTTTTGAAATTTGACATGAGCGGCCAGATCTAGTTTGCGCACGATCTGCTGCAGCATGATGCGGTAGGCATCCCCATGGGATTCTAAAATATGCGGATGCGTCGCCCCCAGGACAATATAGACCACATCCGGGTGCTTTTCGATGACCGCCGGAAGGGCCCGCAGCACATTCTCGATGCCTTTGTTCGGAGAAAGCAAGCCAAAGGTGAGCAGTACTTTTTTGCCTTCCACATCGAACTTGTCCTTGTTGAAACTGGGATCGATAAACGGCGTATCGACAATGCCGTGGTGTATAAAGTGAATTTTATCCTCGGGCACAGCGTAAATTTCCCTAAGGAAGGCGGATGCCTCATGACTCATCACGACCAGCTTGTCGGACAGCTCGGACAGCCTGCACATGACGTCACGATACTCCGGCGCGGGGTCCTTCAGCACTGTATGCAACGTAGTCACCACCGGCATGCGCAGACCCCCCAGCAGTTTCAGCAGGTGGCCGCCGGCCGGGCCGCCGAAAAGTCCGTATTCATGCTGAACGCAGACAATGTCTGTCTGACTGATATTGAGAAATTGAGACGCCATGCCATAGTCGCTCAATTTGTTTTGACTGATCTCGAAGCGTACTTTATCGGGATAAAGGTACCCCTCGGGCCTGTCGTTCATCGCCGCGGCCCAGATTTTCATATCGGGCGCCTGGGCGGACAGGCCTTCAACCAAGTCCGTCGTGAATGTCGCGATACCGCACCGGCGGGGGAGGTAGTTGCCGATGACGGCCACCGAATTGATCCCCTGATTTTGTTTTAGCGCAGAAGCCATGTTTGGTGCCTTTTTCGATGTGCTCATTTTTGATTTATTCCAAACGGAGTCGCTTTATCATTTTTCCCCCTGCGTTTCTCCTTCACCGTTTGCTTGCTTTTCTTTTGCTCTTCACGCTTGCCTTTATCTTTTTTTCCTTTGTCGCCCATTTTGACCTCTTCTCGTTAGTGGCTTCCTCGAAAGGTAATCATCGGTTCCCATGGTAATCGTTCAGATGCGCTATTTTTCTTTGGCTTCCAGGTTTATCAATTTCTTTCGCATCACATCGTCTCCTTGATCACTATTAATCGCCTCATTGTTTCTACCGGTCCCTTCCAGAGATGGTGGTGAGGATGTGCCAGTACGATTCATCCAACTGGCGCTCACATATTCTACTTCAATCTTCATGCCAGCTTCTTAACACTTGCCATCATGGCTTCATTGTTCTGATTTATCAGGATTAAACGGCAAAACGAAACGTACGGGGAACCTGTTGGTGACCCATTAAAAAGGTCATATGCAACCAGTGGTCATATATGGCCCTTTTTGCGTTTCTCCGCGCTGGGGGTATTAAAAATAAATGCGGCTTGAAATTGGAATGAGGATTTACGGTTTGCGGATATTGAGTTTGCGCATGCGGGCGCGCAACGTGCTGCGGTCGAGGCCCAGGATTTCAGCCGCACTGTTTTTGCCGCTTACTTTCCAGCCGGTCTGTTCAAGCACTCGCTTGATATAGTCTCGTTCGACATTTTCCAGGGTTTGTCCAGGTTCTGCAAAATCCTGGCGCGGCTTTCTCAGTTCATCCACCAGCCGCAGCTTGGGACCCGAGGAGTTAATCACCGCCCGTTCGAGGACATTTTCCAGTTCACGAACATTGCCGGGATAATGGTATTGTCGCAGTGCGTCCATCACACCCACCGGGACCACCTTGATGTCTTTACCTAATCTTCTTGAAATCCGGTCAATATAAAAATTGACCAGCAGCGGGATGTCGTCCAGGTGATCGCGCAGGGGCGGCATGGTGATCGGGAAAATATTCAGCCGGTACCACAGATCCTCCCGGAAAGCGCCCTTTTGGACTTCCACTTCCAGATCTCGATTGGTGGCGGCAATGATCCGGACATCAACCTTTCTTGTTTCCGAGCTACCCAGGCGTTCGAACTCCCCGTCTTCTATCACCCGGAGCAGCTTGGGCTGCAGTTCCAGCGGCAGTTCACCGATCTCATCCAAAAACAGGGAAGCGCCGTCGGCAACTTCAAAGCGCCCTAACCGTCTCGATTGCGCACCGGTGAAGGCGCCTTTTTCATGGCCGAAGAGTTCGCTTTCGATCAGATTCGAAGGCAGAGCTGCACAATTCATTTTGACCAGGGTGCGTTTATTGCGTAGGCTTGTGCCGTGAACGGCGCGCGCCACCAATTCCTTGCCGGTTCCGGTTTCTCCGAGAATCAGCACGGTTGTATCGGTGCCGGCGATTTGTTCCACCTTGAAAAACACGTAATTGATGGCATCGCTTTTACCAACGATGTCCTCATGGTTGTAGACCAGTTTGATTTCTTCCTGCAGATAGGCTCTCTCGGCTTCGAGCTGCTCTTTGAGCTTTATTATTTCCGCCGTTCGCTCTTCAACGAGCTCCTCGAGGTTCTTTTTGTAATATTCACGTTCGGTCACATCCTCGATGGCCAGTAGAATCAACTTAGTCTGGTTGCCTTGGTCGTAAATCCGCCGGGCATTCAGATGCATGATCTTTCGCCCAATGGTTTCAAAGTCATGTTCCACCTCAAAATCATGAAAATCGGTATTTTGAGGAAGGATGTCTTCCAGTAATTCCCTTAGCTTGGGGATGTCCCATTGCCTGTTGCCCAGATCGTATATCATCATGCCCTCCGTCTCGGCGGGCTTAACATTAAATGTCCGGTAAAAAGAAGGATTGGCCGTTATGACTCGCAGACCCGAATCTAAAAGGATCAAGGGTTCGCGAATCGACCCCAGAATGCCCATATGAATTTCAAGAAAACTTTTTTCCATTTAATTTAATGATCTCATGATTTATCGGCACTAATGTAAACATGCTGGAATGATATCAGTAAATCCGAATGACTTCAACTCGACTTTCAGTGAGTGTTAATATTGAAAAAAACAATGAGAAGTCAATGGGTTGTCCGGCACCAGCTGCCGGAAGAGCTCAAGCGCAAGTCGGGCCGGAGACAGGAATCACCGACGTAAAGCCATGCGCTCTGTGCCATTCCGGTAATACATACCGGCACGAGGACCCGTCTGTAGAGGCTGGAGCCGCCGGGGCGGACTCCCTCCAAGCGGTCGATGGCGGGCAGGTGTCGCGGCGATCATCGAAGGTGAGAAGCTCCCCGTACACGCGGCCCCAGTCGCTCACAGTGGCGCTTTGCAGGGCCGGTTCGGGGGGTATGCCAGCCAGCTGTTCGGAAAACCGCGCCTTTGTGGCCACGTCGGCCAAATGGTCCAAGGTGCCATGGGCGAGGACATCCCCGTCCGGGACCTGCAGGACGGGGATACCCGTGTGCATTTCGTAAAGGCGGCCGCGGGCCTCGGTTTCCCGGATATCCAGAACGCCCCGGCAGAAACGGTCAAGATTCCAGAAACCGCGCTTCAGGGTTCCGTAGAAGAAGAGTCTCAGCATTCCCTGAATGTTCTCCTTCAGGGGTTCATCGGGGTTCATTGCATGCTCTGTCATGGTGCCTTCCCCCTCTTTTCCTGGACGATGAATTCGAGAGACTCCCTCGAGAACTCCGTAAGAACCTCGTGCCTAAACACAATCATGCTCATGGCAGGAACAGACAGCTCCCGCCAGCCACGCTCATCGGCCAGGACCAGCTGGATATAGGCAGGCCCGCAGGTGGCCGCGAACATTAATGAGAGAGCCGTCGGCGACGGTGACGATGCAGGGCGTGTAACAGCGGCGGGGGAAGAATGTCGGTGGGCAGAAGGTTTGGCAAATAGAGAGAAGTCAAGGTACCTTTTATGCGTATTGTGTAATGAATAATCTTGCTTTAGGTCAAAATATAATTGTATTTCTGGGCACGTAACTGTTTTTCTTGTTGAGACAGGAGTGCTCGGCCGCCAGAATGTAATCATTTTTCTTGCTTTATACTTTTATATAATGATAATTCTTGTATGGTAATCGTTTTTCTGGAGAAAACCATGACGGGAAACGAACAGGATAAATCGATATACCGATCCGCAGGGTATGCGGCGCTTATTGAGCGGTACGACCTCGATGTTATGCCGAACTGGCACAAGTCCCTGGTGACTACCAGCGGAATTCACCGGATCGACTCGAGCGGGGGCATAATTGAGGAGGTATATCCACCCAAGTACTGGCCAGGGGACACGCTTGGCGACCATCTCGAATTTGCGCTCAAGTATGACGGGACGAACCTCGCAATTCTCAGCATCTTGTTTCAGAAGGTTGCGGAGGAAGACCTCTTGGTCCATTTTCGGTCCAAACCGACCGGCAAGTATGCGAGGCGCTTGTGGTTCCTGTATGAATTTTTGACCGGTAGAACACTTCCGCTTGATGACCTGAAGTGGGGGAACTACATCGACCTGCTCGAGCCGGATGAATATTATACGATCAGCCCGGCCCGCCAGGTTCGGCGGCAACGGGTCAACGACAACTTGCTGGGTGACAACCGGTTCTGCCCGGTGGTTCGACGCACCGATACGCTTCGCGATTTCGAAAAGGCAGATTTGCCCAAACGCTGCCGGCAAGTGGTGGCGGGCTATCCTGCTTCAGTTTTGAAGCGGGCGCTTGGGTACCTCTACACCAAGGAGACGAAATCGTCCTTTGAAATCGAACATATCAAACCCACCTCGACCAGGACCGAGCGCTTTGTGGCCCTGCTTCAAACAGCGGAACAAGAGGACTTCTGCCGAAAAGGGCGATTAATTGAGGTTCAAAATCGCATTGTCGATGCACGATTTCGAGATTCCGATTACCGGTCGAGCCAGAACTATGTCGGCGAAACGGTCGCCTGGCAGAAGGAACGAATCCACTTCGCATGTCCGAAACCAGAGGACCTAGAAGACCTCATGGACGGCCTGACAGCCGCCCATGAGCGTATGAACACCGGAGGCGTGTCCGTGGTGATTCACGCAGCAGCCATCGCCTATGGATTTGTCTTTCTGCACCCGTTCGAAGACGGCAATGGCCGAATCCACCGTTTTCTGATCCACAACATTCTCGCGCGACGGGGTTTCACACCAGAGGGTGTCATGTTTCCCATCTCAGCGTCCATGCTGAAAAAACCGGCCGACTATGACGCATCTTTGGAAGTGTTCTCACGGCAACTTATGCCCTTAGTGGAATACTCTCTCGATAAAGACGGCCATATGACCGTCAAAAATGATACGGCTATTTGGTACCGCTTTATTTATATGACGCCCCAGGCAGAGGCGCTTTTTCAGTTTATCGATCAGACCATCGATACGGAGCTCGCCAACGAATTGACCTTTCTGGCCAATTACGACAAGACCAAAAAAGCCATCCAGGAAATCGTGGACATGCCCGACCGTCAAATCGATCTCTTCATCCGTTTTTGCCTCCAAAACAACGGTCGACTCTCGGCGCGGAAACACGCGAGCCACTTCGATTTCCTGTTGGATGGGGAAGTCTCCCGTATGGAGCAGGCTGTTCTGGCCGCCTACGGAAGTACAACCTTGAAAAATGATTGACAAGCGAGCGTATGCGATTTCTGTTGATTATCGACAGATGACGCATGTCAACTTGCCTGACGCCCACGTTGGCTGTGCCGTTCTCGATATCGACGAAGCCGTTTCGAAGCTCCAGACCTTTATCAGATGAACACCGGCTGTTAAATTGCCGGAGTCAAAAAACGAAGAACGGGAGCATCAGGAAAGGACATTTGCGAAGACCGAGGCTGAACCCCCAGTGTTACGTCGCAACCCCGGGCGGAGAGCATCGAAACGGAGTATCGGGAAGGATGTGCCCGACGGCGTCAGTCGTCGAAGACAGGGCAGAATCGACAAGACCCCGTGGGGATCAACCCACAGGGTCTTGTGTTAAATTAGAACCGCTGATTTCAGCGGATTGAATTTTGGCTCCCCAGCGCGGACTCGAACCACGGACCCGATGGTTAACAGCCAATTACAGCCACTTTCCCATAATTTTATATAGCACCATTTAACTATTGAAATATCAAGTACTAAGGGCTATAATACTTCCAATAACGTCATACAAAATGATGCAGTTTCACAAAAAAAAGCGGGACTATAGCGGGACTGAGAAACCGATTGGTTGACAAAGGAGGTCCTAAAATCATGGCGAAATGGATTAAAACAAAATTTCCCGGCGTCCGTTATCGAGAACATCCGACACGGAAGAACGGTATCAAGAAAGACCATTATTTCACCATACGATACAAGGTAAGGGATGGTGAAAAACTGAAAGACAAGGAAGAAGGTCTAGGTTGGGCATCGGATGGCTGGACAGCTGAAGAAGCATATGCCCGTGCACGGGAACTTAAGACAAATCGCAAGACCGGTGAAGGTCCACAGACACTAGAAGAGAAGCGGGCAAAGCTTAAGAAAGAACAGGAACAAGAAAACAGGCGACTCGAACGAGAAGGCGAAACCATATCCGCTTACTTTGATAAAAAATACTTCACTTGGGCGATGAACAACAAAGCACCGAATACAACGCGATCAGAAAAAACTCTCTTTGACAAATGGATAGAACCTGTCATTGGTGATATTCCACTACTGAAACTTGCACAAACCGACATCGAGCGCCTTAAGAAGCGCATGATGGACAACGGACGCGCACCGAAAACCATTCACTTGACCTTGGCACTCATACGGCAAATCTACAATCATGCTAAGCGTCCTGACATTTACCTTTTGGCAAAGGCGAAAATGCCACGAATCGACAACGCTAAGTTGCGCTATCTCACAGCGGAAGAAATCGACAAATTACTTACTGCCTTGAAGAAAAAAAGTGAGACAGTGCATGACCAAGCACTTTTAGCCGTCAATACTGGTCTTCGTTTTTCGGAGGTTGCCGGTCTTCAATGGGAAGACATTAATTGGGAAACAGAAACTTTGGCAATTCGTGACGGGAAAACGGGAAGTCGAACTGTCTTTTTCAATGGATCAGTACGGGAAATGCTGAAATCACGACAAGGAGGACAGAAAACGGGCCTTGTGTTCCCCGATGAACGGGGCAAGCGCCAAGCCTCCGTTAGCAAGAGTTTTCAGCGTGTAGCGGATGATCTTTTTAACGAGGGGATCAAAGACAGACGTCTCCGGGTGTCTTTCCATACATTACGCCATACATTCGGCACACACATATATGAGAACACAGGCGACTTGTACTTGACACAGAAAGCACTTGGGCACCGTACCCTTGTCATGGCTCAACGCTACGCGAAAATGGGTGAGAAACGGCTTAGAGAAGCTTTCACGACAATGACAGCGGTCATAGACAAAGGTAAACATACAGCACAAAAGAAAGAGGATGTAATTAACATGGAGAAGTAATCGTTGCGACGGGGGATAGGTCCGGCGTCGAGAACCGGGCCGAACGGCGGTTTTCCTGAGCCGCTTTCCCCTTATCATAAATCAGGATCGTTTCAGGAGACGGAAAATGAGAAGCAAGTTTCAAGAGAATGGAAAATACAAATATTTCTTTCTAGAATATGCCAATAATTCTCTAAAAAATAATCCTGATTATTTGAATGATATTTGCATATATGTGCAGGATTATATAGGCGATGTAGAGGGAATTGATATTTTTGATGACATAACTAAAGCAATATTTTTAATTAAAAACGATAAAAACCATGAAATCGCGGATCCTCATTCTGGAAACGGTTCTACGAATCCTGAAAAATTTATAAGCTTAATGATCGGAAAACCAAAAACCTACAAAGGTGAGTGGAAAAAAGTCAGTGAGATATCTTCTTTACTTGATCATCATATAACCCCCGAGGAAGCCGGTTATTTCCAAAGAATTTTCTTTAATGCATTCGATACTATCTATGGATGTGGTGAATGTACTGTTAGTTGTGGTTTCGCTTTGTCTACGCAGAGATGGAAACTTTTCGGTTCAAACCTTTTTTATCTAGGAGACATCACGGGAACTAGTATTCCTGACATAACCGACAACAAAACTATAAAATGCTACGAATGTGATCAATTACATATTCAAAAAATACTTGATCTCATTATTGCAAATGCAGACTATATGGAGATACAGGGATTTGAAAGATTAATACAATTGACATACGACAACTTTCTTCAAATAAAGAGACATCCTGTTGTCAAAGAAACATCTCGCAACGAATCTGTTTTCTCATTCAAAGAAATCGTTGAAATCCCAATTTGTTATCATGATCTTGAATTTGATAACATGAATGGAGAAATTAATATATACAGACAAAGTATTCTGAGCATAGTAATTCATAGTTTATTAGAATTTCTAACCAAAAATGACCGACGCCTTTTAAAAAAATGCGATTATTGTCATAATTATTTCATTGCCAAGCAGCTTCGCATAAATCAAAAGTATTGTCCTATATGCTCTCCAAAAAGCAAGATGACTCGCGAAGAGCGAAAAATATATATGCGAGATGAGTGGCGACCAAAACAAAGGGCAAAAAAAGAACACGAAAGAAAGCAAAAACGAGAAGAACAAATAAAAACATACATGGCAAAACTTCATATAACCAGAGAAGAGGCAATAGAAATGCTCATGCAAGGATTGTAAACTGACAAATTATGCGTAAACTGAGATATTTGTCTGTTTACACAAGTATTATATATCACTGACTAATTTTGACTAAATGATGTTTCCGTAATACATTCCCTCCTAAAAGACACTACAGGAGGGATTTTTTTATGACAAAGCTACACGAACCATCCTTTCAGTCAATGGCCGAACGATGGCCTTCTCCATGGGTTGCCCGTACAAAGATTTCTGATTTTACGGGCGGGATCATTTCAGAAAAATATCTAGCCAATTTAGATTCTGCAGGCAAAGGTCCACGGGGTCGTGTCCGTGTAGGTCGTAAGGTTGCTTATCCGGTCTGTGAAGTCATTCGATGGCTGGAAGAACGCACCGAAACCATACGGGACCGCAAACGATGCATTCAATAAATGACATGACAAAATCGACAAAGACAAAATTCAATCGACGGCAAGCGATCCGGGCATGTTGTCTTGACTGTTCTGGTGGGAGCAGGCGTGAAGTACGGAAATGTCCTTTTACCGATTGTCCCCTTTGGCCATTTCGAATAGGAACCGGCAAACAAGACCCGCGAGCTAGGAATAAAGCCATCCGTGCTTATTGTCTATGGTGTGTTAATGAGCAAAGAATGGAGATTAGACTGTGCCCTTCCGGCGGATGTCCTTTATACCCTTTCCGCCCATACCAGAAAACCGGCGAGAATGTCAGAACTCGACAAATAGAAGCCATTTCACAGAAGAAAAAAACCATTGAGGGTACGAGGTAGACCGTCATGGAGAGAAACAAAAACAGATACGGTGAGGGGACGTATTTGAAAACGAGGATGTTTCTTTCCCCTGCCTTTCTCTCCTTAGGGCAACAAGGTTCATCCTCGGTTGTTAGCAGTTGTTCTGTGCAAATGCTCATTTTGCTTCTAGGGAAACGGACATTTATTCGTCGTAAGACAAGCGGGAAACACCGGAAGTACGTGAGAACAGATGACAACAAAATAAGCTTGACCTATAAAGAGCTTGAATCTCGGGGTATCAGTCAACAAAGGGCAACACGTGCCTTTGATGAGCTTTTAGCGAAAGGATTTATCAGCATTGCGAACCCGGGGGGATTGTATGACAGAGATAAGGCACTTTATGCGCTTGAAGATGATTATCGTATGTGGAGACCTGGTGTCCCACCTATCAGGGAACGGCAGAGAGACGTAAAACGAGGGTATCAGGGTAAGCGTCTTGGAGCAACCGATAGGAGCGAGAAAACAAAAATCGCACACGCCGACGGGGGACACCCACACGCACGCCCACAAGGGACACCCCATGAAAAGACACACACGCAGATGGGGGTCACCCTGTGAAAATTCATTTCACGCGAAGAATAAAGAATAATCAATCGTTACTGATTTTCTCTTACTTTGAGGGGTGTGCAACGTCCACATGCGTGTTTACATGTATTACCATGTCATGCCTTAGATCAACACCATGCTGTCATGTTATTGCTAACGAAGGAAAGCATGCTGGACAACGAAAACAACAGAAGCAACGTAACAGCTGTGAAGAAACCTGCTCCGGGGGATAGGGTGATTAATCATAGAAGACGCAACGGCGATTAACCGGATTGACCCTTTCATTTCGTTTTCCGCAAAATTAGCAGTGGGGGCCAAACGATGAAGGAAAGATTCTACTATAAGCTTTTAATCAGTAATACTATAAATACATATTAAGAAGATTTATCAAGGAATGTATCAAAGAAGTGCATTGAAAAGGAACTATAAAAAGAGACCTATAAATAGGGAACTATAAATAGGGAATTATAATAATGGAAATATTGAGGGGGGATGTCTCATTCTTTTCCGTTCATCGAACAGTAACCGGGCGGTCCGGGATCTTTCTGTGACCGCAAAAAAACGAATTTTAAAAAAAATTGTAGGGGGGCGCAAAATCTCTGGAAAGGATAACATTAGGTAACCCCGTGGTCTCTCACGCGCAGAATTAATTTCCGTGTTTGATATTTTTATCAAAGAGCATTGAAAAACAAGGGGGTCATGAAGATTTCTAGACGCTAAAGGAAAATAACCATACTGTCTGCTTCACGAGCAAAATCGCAAAATAAAAAATTGGTCTTTGAAAAAATGTTCAAAGGAAAATTGAAGAGATAAAATAGTCACCCAATCTGTGTGTGGAAGAAATCGTGGCAATGAAAAAGGTCATGTATGACAGTGACGGACTGGATTGATCATCCCACTGTCACAGGGGACCGGGACACTGACCGCCTGGTCCCCTACCCACCCCCGGGGGGAGCAGGCTTCAAGGTGTGGGGCTATCTTGTATGTATCTACACGTACGACACACGAGACACTAGAAAAACCGCTGATGCATAATTTTGCATATCTAGTAAATGCCCTCATGAATATCCTCTGCCGTATAAATGTGTAGATCGGTATATATAGGTGTTCACATCCGGGCGGTTATAGTTTGTTATACTATTGTGAGATGATGGATATCAGCGCCACACACACATCGTTACAAAAGTATCACAATGCAAGAGAGGATATGAAAGGAGTCAACCCTGAGCAGGAAGCACGAGAGTGTTTGCCTCCAACCCATGCATGCGTACGGATTGCGTCGCTCGTGATCGAAACTCAGACAGTGCATCAATTGCCTCCAACCCATGCATGCGTACGGATTGCGTCAGACACAAATACGATACAGGAGGGACACGAAATCCTCCAACCCATGCATGCGTACGGATTGCGTCACTGGCAATATCTACACATTACCCCGCTCAAGTCTCCTCCAACCCATGCATGCGTACGGATTGCGTCTCATGCGCCCACAGGTAGAGAAGTTGATACACACACCTCCAACCCATGCATGCGTACGGATTGCGTCTATTGACCGCATCAAGAACGACAATCCGAAGCTCCTCCAACCCATGCATGCGTACGGATTGCGTCAACAGAAACCGATATTGAGTACCTTGCCTTTCACCCTCCAACCCATGCATGCGTACGGATTGCGTCGTAGCACACAGGTACAGACATGGCAACACAATTACCTCCAACCCATGCATGCGTACGGATTGCGTCCTGCAACCCGTCGAATTCGCGGGGGTCTGATGTGCCTCCAACCCATGCATGCGTACGGATTGCGTCCCCTGTATCTCGTGATACGATGTCCAGTGTCCACACCTCCAACCCATGCATGCGTACGGATTGCGTCCATCGGCAAGACGATATACAATTATTACCGCACTCCTCCAACCCATGCATGCGTACGGATTGCGTCGCCGTTGGAACGATGATTGCCAGCCAGCGGTAATTCCTCCAACCCATGCATGCGTACGGATTGCGTCGCCGGTGAATTGGTCACTTTCACCCCCATTAATTCCTCCAACCCATGCATGCGTACGGATTGCGTCAATATTGTCAGGTCTTTGGTGTGGTCTTCTATCGTTCCTCCAACCCATGCATGCGTACGGATTGCGTCGGTCTCGCATCAACCGGTTGAATTGTATTGACAAAACCACCACTTTTCGCGAACGTCTATTAAACTGGCACTCAATTATCCCAAATTAGACAAAAAGATCACGTAAGTGCTTAAAAACTCTATATCGCGAAACTGCCGGGATTATGGAGGGAACTAAAGGTTCGCGCACGTACTAATGAATGGGTTGTACTCCGATCTTAGCGAAGTAGCTATTTCATCTGACGATGAAATTTCCGGGTCCCAAATATGTTCCTAAAGACATATCCGGCCCTGTAGGCTTCGCGAGAAAGCCTTGACCATCTTTCAGCGTTGAATGCTTACTTAATGATCTTCTATCCCATTCGGGAAACATATTAAATTGTCAAAGAACTTGTTCCTGTCTTCTCATTTCTTCTTTAACGAGATCTTCTATTCCAACTGTGGAAATATTGCGGGCTGCATTTTTGTCTGCATTGTGCTTGTAACCACATTTTATACATTCAAAATAAGCAGCACCTTTTTTACCCTTTGGTCTATTTAATCTATCAATGTATCCGCATTGACTACATCTTTGAGAAGTCTTGTAGGGATTAATAAATTCTAGGGTTGCGCCATTTTGCAATGCCTGCCATTTGAGTGCATCAACAAGCATCCCTGGTGCCCAATTCCGGGCTAGGAATGGCTGATCTTCTTTAATGGTTCTATCAAGTTTTTCTAATTGCCAAATACCGGCACCATTCCTTTTTGCTTGATCCGCTATTGTTGCAGCAATCTTTTGTACGGCTGTTTTCATTATCCGACGCTCCCGGCGTCTTAAATCTTTTAGTTTTTCCCTTACAACGTTACGGGATTTTCCATCAATGGGACTCTCTTTCTTTTTCAATCCTTGAATAATTCTTTTTATTTCACCGCTAACAATACGTCTTGCCATGATCATATCTTTACCATTGCCAATCGTAAGCTCCCAATTAAGGGGTTGTCCATTGTTACGGAAATGAATGACTGCCGGTGAATTTACACCCAAGTCTATTCCCATAACCGTATCAGGAGATAATGCTTTATATTGTTCAGGTGTGTATTTTACAGATATGCGTGTTAAATATTTAGGACCTCTAGATCGTGCATTTCTAGCAAGCTGTGTACTACCTTTTTGCCATGTGCTTTCCAGAATATTATCAAGTTGGCTTGTTCCAACTTTGTCTCTCTTCTTTATTTTTATCTCAAAGGCAATCCAGTCTGGAAGGTCATTTTCTTTTGACCATTTGTTATTGAATACATTGTAGCAAATATATATTTTGCCATTTATTTTCTTAAGTTCAGATGCGGCCTTGTGAAAATATATTGGATGTGTACCATTGGATTTATGTGTTGATAAGACTCTGTCTCCTCTACCCATCAAACTTTTGCCATGTTCCCCAGTAAAGTGAGCCTTAGCAAGATTGTGCGCCTGGTTTAATACTCTTGAGGCAAGCGGGGTGTCGAGTTCCATCTTTTCAAGAATTTGTGTATAGCTTGTGCTGTACCCCATTTTTTTTAGATCTGCTCGAAGAATACGTTGTGAATAATACAAAGAGGTTGTGTAGTTACAAAGACGTGCAAAATCTCGAAAACACTGGAAGAGAGAATCGTAAACTTTTTTACGGCTTTCATCTGTAAGGGTTATTAATTCAACGGTTTTTTTTGAATATCCATACATATTGCCGAGGCCGAATGTTAAGGTCTTTGTCAATTCTTTATCAGCCATTAGTTAAATCCTCTTCACCACAAAGAGCGATTAATTTAAGCACTAACTCGCGACTACAGAAAAGATACTTCAAAGAATATTTTAGATGCTACGCTTTTTTTTGCTAGGTACTGCAAATGATGAGTTTAACTTTTACTACTCTGAGCGATGATCGTCAAGACAAATGAATACTGAGTGACATTTCTGCTACAACCGGGAGTCTAATTGTAACCTATATTTTTTCAGGACAGCCACCAAAAGCGGGACTATAGCGGGACTGAATTAGACACTAAAGAAAAAGGGACTTAAGCAAAATTGCCTAAGTCCCTTTATTTATTGGCTCCCCAGCGCGGACTCGAACCACGGACCCGATGGTTAACAGCCATCTGCTCTACCAACTGAGCTACTGGGGAATAGTATCAATTCCTGCCGGTGCCGGGTCACCCGCCGGGGGACTCTACCAGCACCGTTCCCTGTCACCCCTATTGGGAAAGCAGGTTACTAACAGAATGACACCTATTTTTCAACTACTTTTTATTCCTACCGGCAATTTGTACACGTCGTCAAATTGCTGTAGGCCACACCCGTCGTCCGGCTGATGTAGCGGAGCTGATCTTCGGGAGCGAAGTACCGCCCGCAGACCTTGCACGGCACCATCTTGAAAACCTTGTTCCAGATGGTCCGCTTGTCATCCTCGTGCTCCAACTGAATGAATCCCGTAGGGCAGACAAACGCGCAGGAGCCGCAGCCGATGCAGACATTCGGGTCGAACTCGATTTCCGGCTCTTCGATGTCACGATTCGGACCCCGGTCACGGAATGACAGGGCACTTACGCCGACGATCTCCTGGCACGTTCTCACACACATACCGCAGAGGATACAGTCGTGGGCCGTCCCCGCTTCCGCGGGTACCGCCTCCACACCGAGTTCACGCGCTATCTCCCGCACCGCTTCCGTATCCGGATATTTATACAGGAGTAATGCCGCAGCGGCCTTTCTTGTTTCTTTTGCCGTGTCGGAATTCACCTGTACTTCCATACCGTCTTCCACCGGTGTGGTGCATGAACTGGCAAGCTGCCATTTGCCGTTTGTTTTAACCTCAACGGTGCACAGCCGACATGCGCCGAAGGAACTGAGTTCCTCATGGTAACAGAGCGTCGGAATGTAGATGTTGAGATCCTGTGCAACCTCAAGGATGGTTGATTCCTCTTTCGCCTTAACCTTACGCCCATCTATGACTATATTGACCATTACGATCCCCTTAATCGATATATAGGTGTTGAAATCCTTGTTTATTGTTCCTTCTGCCACACAACGACACGATAACACCGGAGACAACGCCCCGCCTCGGTCATTGCGGCTGAAGGAGCAAATCCGCCTTCCACTTCTTCGAAATTCTTGATCCGTTTTTTCGGATTCAGGAAATCGACTTTTCTGGCGGATTCCTTCACAAGATATCCGCCGCCCCTCGTGGCGGCCAGATCGACGCCGTCAAAAGAGAGATCACCATTGGTAGAGGCGCCCTGCAAGTAGTTGTCAATACCCCGCGCGGCCTTGTTCCCCATGTCGAGTGCTTCAATCAGCGTTGCGGGCCCCAGAACACAGTCACCGCCGGCAAAGACGCCGTCGACATTCGTCATCTGGGTGGCGGGATCGATTTTGACCGTCCCCCACCGTTCCACATCGAGTGCCTTATCCGCTTTCACGACTGGAAGCTCCGGCTTCTGACCGATGGCACAAATCAGCATGTCCGTCTGCATGATGAACTCAGAGCCCTTCACCGGTTCGGGACGGCGCCTGCCGCTCTCGTCCGGTTTCCCGAGTTTCATCTTGATGCACTCGCAACAATCGAGTTTGCTGTCTTTCACGATGATCTTTGACGGATTGGTGAGGAAATTGATTTTAATTCCTTCTTCCAGTGCCGCATCGATTTCGTCATCGTTGGCCGGCATTTCCGCACGGGACCGTCGATACACGATCTCCACCTCTTTGAACCCCAGCCTGAGGCAGCTTCTCGCACAGTCGAAGGCCACATTTCCACCGCCCACGATCACGACTTTTTTCTTCGCGTCGATCGGTTTGCCGAGGTTGAAGTCCCTGAGGAACTCAACACCGTCGACAAAACCCTCGCAGCTCTGATCTTCACCCTCAACACCCATGGGATTTCCCTTGTGGGCGCCGACGGCGATGTAAACGGCATCGAAGCCGTCCTTCTTCAGTTTTTCCACATCAAGGTTGTCGACCTTCTGATTCAGCCTGATCTCGACACCCATGCGTTTGATGAGATCGATCTCATGACTCAGGACGGTCGCGGGGAGTCGGTACTCAGGTATACCCACCACGGCCATACCGCCGGCGTAAGGCAAAGCCTCAAAGATGGTAACCCCGTAACCCTTCAGCCGAAGGTTGTACGCCGCCGCCAGACCCGCCGGGCCGGCACCGATGATGGCGACCTTTTCGTCCTTTTCGAAACGCGGTGCGGGCAAGGCGCTGCCGCCGCTTTCCAGATCCACATCGGCCGCCGCCCGTTTCAAAAGACGGATCGACAGTGATTCGTCAACATCATTCCTCACGCAAGCATCCTCGCAGGGATGCGTGCAGACACGACCCGTTGTCCCGGGGAGTATGCACCGCTCTCGAATGAGATCGAGCGAATTATCAAATCGATTGTTTCTGATCAGTTCGATGTATCCGGGGATATCAAGTTTCGCCGGGCAGGCCTCCATGCAGGGGGCCGTGACAGTGACATCGTACTTCAGCGCTTCGATTTTCCGTTCGCCCTTTGCCAGTTCCAGAAAATCATCTTTGAAATACTTCAGCGCGTCCTGCACGGGATAGAGAGATGATCGACCGAAACTGCACTTGCTGTTTGCCGCAACGTACTTCGCAATAGCGGCAATCTCCGTCAGGTCCGATTTATCTCCCTTGCCCGTCGCCATGTTGTCGAAGAGATCAAGGATCTTATCGAATCCGATCATGCAGACCGAACACTCTCCACAGGATATCTTCCGCGCTTCTTTGATATAGTTATATGTCAGGGACACGACATCGGCCTTGGGATCTTCGAGAACAAGGCCGTTCCACCCCATCAGAGCTGCCATCTTTTCACCGTTAGCCGGTTTCGGATAACTGACAACTTTGGAGGTCTTGGTCGTCCCACCCTTCCTGTCATCTATGACCTTACCGTTCCAACTGCTAAACGCCACTCTCTCCATTATACGCCACCTTATCCTTAGATTTATTGATTATTCTTTCAAATCCGACCAGGCATGCAGACAGTTAATCTTGTCCTGCAGTTTGTTGTACTCCTGAATGACTCGTGCCTGTATCGTTTCAATAACATCCGGCGTCAGATGACGGAACCGTCCCTGTGATTTGAGATAATCCTGGATTGGACGCAGCGTATCGTGCTGAACCGTCATGCGGTATTTCCCGTCGACCACTTCGTAGAGAGGAAATACACCCGTTTCCGATGCCAGACGTCCCAGTTTAATGGCGGCATCCGATGGACAACGCCACCCCGTGGGACACACGGCAAGGCAGTGAATGAAGGCCGGTCCTTCCACCTTTCTCGCCTTTTTAACTTTAGTAATGAAATCTATTGGATAGCTTGGACAGGCCGTCGCGACGTACGAAACATTGTGGGCGACCATGATTTCGGCAAGATTCTTCTTCCAGGCCGTCTTTCCGCTGCTCTTGTCACCCGCGGGATGGGTCGTCGTGGACGCGCCGAAGGGCGTCGCGCCGGATCGCTGAATACCGGTATTCATGTAGGCCTCATTGTCGAAGCAGACATAGAGAAGGTCGTGACCCCGCTCCATGGCGCCGGAGAGAGCCTGAATGCCGATATCGAAGGTGCCGCCGTCACCGCCGATGGCCACCGTCTTAACGCGGCGGTCCGCGATCTTTCCTTTGCGGCGGAGAACTTTGAGAGCCGCTTCAACACCCGATGCGGATGATGCGGCATTGGGAAAGGCGACATGGAGCCATGGCAGTGTCCAGGCCGTTGTCGGATAGAAGGACGAGACGACTTCCATACACCCTGTCGCATTGACCACAACAGTATCCTTACCGAGGCCTTTACACATAAGCCGTACGGCAAGCGCCTCGGCACATCCCTGGCACGCGCGGTGTCCGTGAACAAAATACTCTTCTTGATCAACCAGCCGCGGAGCATATAAATCAAAGTTGTTTACGATACTCATGATCCCCTCACTCCATAAATGTGGTATTCTTCTTCACGTTTCCCCTTCTCGGCCTTGAGTCCCTTCTCGCCCATCGCGATGAAGTCTTCAACCGTCACATCGCGGCCGCCGAGGCCGATAATCTCGTTGACGATCGCGGGGGCATCAGGTTCGTCATAGAGCGCACTCCTGACTTCAGCACCCACCGGCCCGCACGAACCGAACGACACGGCGCGGTCGGTGACAACGAGCGAGCGGGCGCCCTTGACTGCCTTCCGCAGATCATCATAGGGAAAGGGCCGCCAGAGAACAAGTTTCAGAAGACCGACGGGCATGCCTTTTTTTCTCATTTCGTCCACGGCGGTCTCCGCCGTTTCACTCATTGAGCCCATCGTCATGATCAGCACTTCAGCCCCGTCCGTTCGATGTTCGATAATGGGCTGATAGTGACGGCCGAACTGCTCTTCCCATTCTTTCCATACCTTGAGAATGGTCTTTTTCGAGTTCTTCAACGCTTCGTCCTTGGCCTTCATGCTCTCGGTGAAGATATCGGGCATGCCAAGCGTGCCCATGGAGACCGTCGTATCCGGGTGCACTGCCGCATAAGGTTTGCGTTCGGGAAGGAATTTATCGATTTCCTTCTGCGTCGGGAACAGCATCGGTTCCACCACGTGCGTCAACTGGAACCCGTCAAGATTAACATTCACGGGAAGCATGACATCCAGGTCTTCGGCGATCTTGAACGCCTGAACACACATATCGATGACTTCCTGTCCGTACGCGGCAAACAGTGATATCCATCCCATATCCCTCTGGGACATAATATCGCTGTGATCGTTCCAGATATTGATGGGTCCGGAAAGCGCCCTGTTACCAATCGCCATCACGACGGGAAGGCGCATCGACGATGCTATCGGCATGACCTCGTCCATATAGAGAAGCCCCTGAGAGCTCGTCGCCGTGAAGGCCCGTGCCCCCGCCGCCGACGCACCGATGCAGGCGCTGAGTGCGGAGTGTTCGGACTCCACACAGACGAACTCGGCATCGAGCCGTCCGTCCGCAACGATATCCGACAGGTGCTCCGGTATGTGTGTATTCGGGGTAATGGGATACGCCGCAATAACATCCGGCCGACACAGGGCAACAGCTTCCGCAGCCGCAATTGCTATTTCCATTCCAACTCGTTTCGCCATGCCTATCCCTCCTCAATCATTTCAATTGCACCGGGCCAACATTCCGCGGCACAGATGCCGCAACCCTTGCAATAATCAAGGTCGGCTTCAAAAAATCCCTCGTCGTTCTGATAAATGCATCCTTCGGGACAATAAATGTAACATACACCGCACTTGATACATTTCGTTTTCGTAAATACCGGCCGTAGTGCACGCCAGCTTCCCGTGTGATACGATGCTGCATTCCCGGGTTCAAATACCATATTGCCGGGACTGACTTCCTGCCAGGTCTCTGGCCATTTTTTCTCCGCCATCATATTACCTCGCAATTTTTTCGTTTGGCTGTATCAATTCAGTTTGACTTCCCGTGCCGCCCGTTCCATGGCTTTCTTATTCTTCGCGGCAAGCCGTCCAAATCGGTTTTCAAGCGGTTTGTGTGCCGATTTAATATCCACCAAACCGGTTACCTTGATAACCGCTCCAAGCATGGTGGTATTGGTGATGGGAACGCCCAGTTCATCCCACGCGATCCGCTGCGCGTCAACCGTCGCCACATTCCCCTTGAAACCAAGTTCCTCTTTCACTTCATCCGGGGTTTTCGGGGTATTGACGATAAGCGTGCCGCCATCCTTCATCCCCTCTGTGACATTGACGATCCGCATCAGTGACGGATCCAGAACAACAACGTAATCCGGGGAATAGACACTCGACTTGATCTTGATATGAGTCTTGTCGATCCGGTTAAAGGCAATAACCGGAGCACCCCGCCGTTCGGGACCGAAGCTTGGAAAGCCTTGACCATATAGATCCTCTTCGATGGCGGCTAACGCAAACATTTCAACTGACGTAACCGCACCTTGACCACCTCTTCCGTGCCACCTGATCTCAATCATACGGATACTCCACTATGTAAGTTTTTAAACGCTGTTAATAAATTGCAGGTACGACTGCACCCTATTAAGAACCCGCGTACGAGTTTTCAATGCAAATAAAATGGAGATATCGCATCACGCGTAAAGAAACTGCCGACTGGACAACGAAAGCTATCTAGCAATGATAATCTGTTCTGTCAACACCAAATTTGAAAAAGGTATATTCACAATATATCGATGAGCCGGAGTCACATCCCTATTTGTGTTTCCGCACAGGCCATCCTCCACACCGCAGAACGACAATACCAGCCGACATGATTAGCCGTATTATCTATCACAGTTTGCCTCCCGACGCCACTTTTTCGGTCACAGAGTGACCTCATGATATATGCTGCTTTTCATGCACCGGTGACGTCACGTTACGCCCTTCAAAGGCCTTGGTCATCGTCATTTTATCAACATAACGGAGGTCACCCCCGACGGGCACCCCAAAGGCAATGCGGCTCACGGAAACATCCGTATCCGCCACCACCTTGGCAATGAGCAGTGCCGTCGATTCCCCCTGCACACTGGGGTTTGTGGCCAGGATTACCTCCTTCACGCCGGCATCCCTCACGCGTCGCCGCAAATCCTGAATCCTCAGTTGATCGGGCCCGATACCCTCCGCCGGAGAGAGCACCCCGTGCAGTACGTGATAGAGTCCCCGGTAGCTGCCGCTCTCCTCTATGGAAACCAGTGCATCGGGATCTTCAACAACACAGATCACAGTGCCGTCACGGTCCGGATCACGGCATATCTCGCACAATTCTGCTTCCGCGAGGTTGAAACAGCGGGAACAGAAGCGAATCTTTTGTTTCACATCGAGAATGCTGCGGGCAAGACTTGACGCATCGTCCGCGGACGCGCGAAGTATGTGGATTGCCAGTCTCGTCGCCGTTTTTTCCCCGATACCGGGAAATTTCGCCAACTCCGTGATCAACCGTCTAATGGGTGGTGCATATCCCGCCATTCACACCCCCTATCCCAGTCCGGGTATATTGAGGTTCAGACCGCCCGTCACCCTGCCCATCTCTTCCTGGGCCATCTCCTGTGCTTTTCTGACACCTTCATTGACGGCGGCAACGATCAGGTCCTGCAGCATCTCAATATCTCCGGGATCGACAACGTCCCTTTCGATGGTGAGAGCGACGAGTTCGTGCCGTCCGTTGACAACGGCCGTCACCATGCCGCCGCCTGACGTCGCTTCGACGGTTTTTGTCGCCAGCTCTTCCTGAATCTGCATCATTTTTTCCTGCATTTTCTGAGCTTGCTTCATCATTTTTGAAAAATCTTGTGACACTGTTCTACCTCCCCCATTACTTATCCGCGTTGTTCCTTATTATTACATCCCGTATTTCCGCGCCGTTGAAAACGTCCATCGTCTTCTGTACGATGGGATGTCTCAATGCCTCGTTCTTGATCTCCTGTTCCCGGCCCACGTCGCCGTTCGAGCGAGTGTTTTGTCCTTCTCCACCGTTTGTCTCCACAATCACGACGGAGAGAGGACGCTTGAAGATGTCCGCCGCCAGAGCGCTTAACCGGTCCATCTGCCCCCGGTCCCTGACGTCGTCGAGGAAAACGTAATCCGGAGGAAAGCCGATTGTCAGCGTTTTTTCGTCATAGTGCTGAAAGGTTCCCGGCGCGATTTTCGACCAGAGAAGCATATCCTTCTGTTTAATGCTGTTCTTCAGCCGATTCCACACCTGCTCGCCCGAAGCGGGCGCGTCGTTGGCAGGAGCCGCCCTTTTCATCTCCTTCTGCTCCGGTTTTTGTTCACCGCGCCCCGGCACCGGTGCCGCCGATCCTTTCGCCGTTCTCAACCGCTCCTCAAGACGTTCCATCCGCGATACGATTTCAGTGACCGGAATCAGCGGCTCCAGGTAGGCCATCGTAACCGTCATCTTCTCCAGATTTATCCGCGGATCACGGCTCCGCTTCACCGCCATTTCTTCCGCCATGCAGATATCGACAAACCTCTGCAGATCCTCACGGGACACCATCATCGCAAGTTCGTTTAATTCATCACGTTCATGATCGGCCACGTCGGAAAGAAGCTCTTTTCCGTCGGTGATCTTCATAACGAGCAGATTCATAAAACGGTCGACGAGACGGTGATAGAGCTGTTTGAAATCGACGCCGTTGTAGTACGCCTCGTGAATGATGCCGAGGCAACGGGCCGCATCATGGTCAAGAATTCCCCGTGTCAAATCGGTTACAAACCGGCTGGCGGTCACCCCGAGAAGGTCTTCGACATCACCGTCTGCGACATCGGTCCCTGCATAGGATATGACCTGATCGAACACGCTTTGGGCATCACGAAGGCTCCCCTCGCCGGCCCTGGCGATTATGGTAAGACCGTTGTCGGTAATCTGAATATTTTCCTGCTCCGCGATATACCGGAGGTTGCCGACAATGGTCCCCAGCGGTATCCGCCGGAAATCGAAATGCTGGCAGCGTGACAGAATCGTCGCCGGCACCTTATGTATTTCCGTGGTGGCGAACATGAAAACCACATGGGCGGGAGGCTCCTCCAGAGTCTTCAACAGGGCGTTAAAGGCGGGATTCGTAAGCATGTGCACTTCGTCAATAATATAGACCTTGTACCGGGACGAAACGGGAGAAAACTTGATATTCTCCCTGAGTTCCCGCACCTCATCGATGCCGCGGTTCGACGCCCCGTCGATCTCTCTCACATCCAGCGATATGCCGCCGGCTATCTCCCGGCACGGGGTGCACACGGTGCAGGGTTCTTCCGTGGGTCCCCTCTCGCAGTTCAGCGCCTTTGACAGGATGCGCGCGACGGACGTTTTTCCCGTCCCCCGCGGCCCGCTGAACAGGTAGGCATGGGCGATACGGCCCATGCGGACGGCGTTTTTCAGTGTTGTGACCACGTGATCCTGTCCGACAACGTCATCGAAAACCTGGGGCCGCCACTTCCGCGCTAGAACGAGATATTCCATGAAACGCTCCTCACGCCTTCCCCGGATGCCTGCCAAAAAGGCGATAGCCAGGCACCCCGTAACATGCACCGGTGATTGCTACCGCTGCTTCCTTCCGGACCTGACGGGGTTCACAAACCGTTGCCATACGGGACCCGGCTATCATAACGATTGAAATAATACTATGGCGGAGAGAGGGGGATTTGAACCCCCGGTACGCCTTTGTGAGCGTACACACGATTTCCAGTCGTGCTCCTTCAGCCACTCGGACATCTCTCCGTAATGAAGCGTCATCAAAAAGTGGCGGAGAGGGTGGGATTCGAACCCACGTGAGAGCTTTTGACCCCCAAGTCGATTTCGAGTCGACCCCGTTACGACCACTTCGGTACCTCTCCGCATCATCGTTCATCGTCAAATCGAGGCGAGGACGATATCCTCTTTTGCCGAAAAAATCCACTCAAAATTTCACTGCATTCTTCTGAACAGATTCCCTCGACAATGTCAAGGGAATGATTCAACCGCTCATCATTCAAAAGCGAATAGAGAGAACGGACGGCACCCGCTTTCGGATCGAGTGCCCCGAAAACAAGACGGCTGATCCGCGCCTGCAGTATGGCTCCGGCGCACATAATACACGGCTCCAGTGTGGAATAGAGCGTCATTCCGGACAGCCGGTAATTGCCGATACGGTCCGCCGCCCTGCGGAGGGCGATTATCTCCGCATGAGCCGTCGGATCGCGTGATGCGATGACATTATTATGCGCACGGGCGACAACACGATTGTCAAGGCAGACAACGGCGCCCACGGGCACCTCATCGGCGTCCCGCGCCGCCGCCGCTTCCGCAAGGGCAATCGCCATGAATCGTTCATGCACACTATCAGCCGGAGATGATTCACGACCCGCCATGAGGTTTGCGTCCTCCAGTTTTTCCGCCTTACTCCCTTCATTCAATACACATCAGGTGGATTTGTCAAGTCACGGCATCCCGCCGACCTGCGCCGGTGTCATTTCCCTGCGTCGATTACACTTGAAAAAAACCGTGCATACACTATGATGGTCGCCATGAAGGACACGCAGGGCCTTACCATCGCACTTTTGGTCTCTATTGCGGCACACGCCGTGATTCTCGCCTCTCTGGGCGTGTGGTACGTGGCAGCCGCACCGCCGCCGGAAAAAATCATCACCGTCGATCTCGAAGAAACGGCCGCCGCACCGTTCCAGGCGTCCCTGTATCTACAGCCCCCCCTTACATCACCGTCAGACAGGACAACCCTGCGGCATCCCGCTGAAACAGATGAGGACGTGGTCGTCCTGGGCAGCGCCGAGTCCGAGAAATCGCCCTACCTGCGTACGATCAGGAAACGAATCGAGGAAAAGTGGATTTATCCTCAGGCATCATTCGAAGAAAGGGAGGAAGGCGTCGTGACGATTTTTTTTTCCATCTCGCCGTCAGGCCAACTTCTTTCCCGGCGCATCAATCAGTCGTCCGGCTCGAAACGGCTGGATGAGGAATCTTTGATGGTGATACAGCGTACCGCCCCCTTTCCGCCTTTCCCCCGTGACATGTCACTGTCACGGCTGAACATTATCGCCCGTTTCAATTATTCGCTACGCTTCCGCCGGTAAAAAGGATGACAAAAAAACGCCGGATGCAAAAATTCCCTTGCCCTTTATCATAAATCTCTTTAGTATCACGCCCCGTGATCCATGGATCAGCAGGCATGGAATGACGAAGATGGTGTTTCACTGATGTCGAACGAAAACAAGATTGTCCTGTTCGCCTGTGTCGGGCATTTTTTCACCCACTTTTACGAGCTTCTTTTCCCCTCACTGGCCATACCCCTGACCATTTATCTCGGCCTACCCCTCGCCGATGTGCTCACGCTCAGTTTCCTCATGTATCTGCTCTACGGATTGGGTGCTCTGCCCTGGGGGTTTTTTTCCGACCGCGTCGGCCACCGCATCAGCATCGTCATTTTCTTCGTCGGCACCGGCGCGGGCGCCGTTTTGACATCCTTCGCGCAGGAACCGGCGTTCATCGTCGCTTCTCTCGCCATGATCGGTTTTTTCGCGAGCATCTATCATCCAGCGGGCACCGCTCTCATCACGCACGGCACCCGGAAACGGGGTATGGCACTGGGCATCAACGGCGTCGCCGGCAACCTTGGCCTCGTCAGTGCGCCCTTCGTTGCGGGCCTTTTCAACTGGCTCTTCGGCTGGCAGATCACCTACCTCCTTATCGGTATTGTTGCTCTCTTCTGGGGAATTATCCTCATTTTTGTCTCTATCGATGAAGAACCGGTCGTCCCCGATACGAAACCGGCACCGGTCCCGGGAAATTCGTCACGGAACAACAACGGCCGGCTGTTTATCATCCTCTGTGTTATCATGACCATCTCCGGGCTCGCCTACCGCAGCAACAGCATTGTGCTCCCCTCGTACCTGGAGTTCAAGGCGCAGTTTCTTTTCGACCTGTTTACTCGCTTCAAAATCGGCGATCTCCAGGGGGCGAAAACCTTCTCCGCGACACTCCTCGCGTCTTGTATTTACATCATCAGCACCGTGGGACAGCTCGCCGGGGGTCGCCTGGCCGACAAGTACGATCTCCGTTTCATGTACATCCTCTTTCACAGCCTGAGTCTCCCCTTTGTCGTCATTATGGCCTTTACCGGTCAGATGTGGCTCGTTATCGCCGCATCACTGTACGTATTCTTTGCCCTCGGCATGCAGCCCATCGAAAACAGCCTCATTGCAAAGCTGACACCGAGCAAATGGAGAAGCACCGCCTTCGGTCTCAAGTTCATTCTCACCTTCGGTGTCGGCTCCCTTGCCGTCTATATCGTGGGATGGATCAAGGAATACTGGTCATTGAGTGCCGTCTATCTCTTTGTCGCACTCACCATCGTTCTTTTGATATCCGTCATCATCGTCCTGATAGCGACCTCCCGGGGCATGTCCTGCCGGAATACTGACTGATACACGCAGCCCCTGTTCCCTCATGACCGTCTTCGCAATACTGTAGGGATCATCGTCTCTCTCGACGATACGGTTCACCATCGCGTCCATTTCGCCGGTCCGCGACAGCTTCTCCATGAGGGAACCATAGGCCGACCAGCGAATCGCATCGGACAGCTCATAATAGGCCCGGCGGCGCAGGCGGGCGATGAGCCGATCGTTTTCCAGCATGTCACGGTAATGATCATCGATGGCGGCGGCGACGCGGTCGATCGCCTCTGCAAAGGCAACGCGTTCGGCACAATCGGGAAGGGGCAGGATCGGCGGCGTCCACGGGCTGTCATTCGTCTGAGTCACGAACGGCAGTTCTGTGAGATTCCGTATGACATCGGACGCTCCCTCGCGGTGCGCCTTGTTGACGATAAAAATGTCCGCTATTTCCATGATACCCGCCTTGATGACCTGAACGGCGTCCCCCATGCCGGGAACGAGTATGAGGAGAACGGTATGAACGTGGTGAGCGATATCCACATCCTGCTGTCCCGCACCGGCGCTTTCCACAAGGATGATATCCGTCCCCATCGCGTCCAGTATGGTGATGGCATCCCCCACGGCCCGGGACAGCCCCCCTGTCATACCCCGGGTGGCTAAGCTGCGGATAAAGACACCGGGACTGCCGGCATGCTGCTGAAAGCGGAGCCTGTCTCCAAGGAGGGCGCCGCCGGAGAAGGGACTCGAAGGATCGACGCACAAAACACCGACTGATTGCCCCTTTGTAGCACACGCACCGATCAAACCGTCGACAACGGTACTTTTCCCTGCGCCGGGCGAACCGGTGACACCGATGATGCGGGCCCGTCCGGCATGGTACCATAGCTCCCTCAACACCTCCCGCGTGCCTGACACGTCATCCTCAATGTCCCGGATCAGGCGTGACGCGCTGCGTTCATCGCCCCGGAGTATGTTTTCCACCCTGTCGCCGCCCGTGTGGCTCATTCATGCCGCTCCTTCTGTTCCTTACTCCGTCCACGCAGTTTCTCTTCCGTCCCTGGCGACATGGGTACGAATCCATGCCGCAATGTCCTCCAGGGGCGTTCCGGGGGTGAACACGGCGCGAATCCCCGCATCGGAAAGGAAAGCGAAATCTCCTTCAGGTATGATACCGCCGCCGATAACCACGATATCGTCTGCGCCCTGCTCCCTCAACAGCTCGACAACACGCGGAAAAAGATACCGGTGCGCACCCGATAGGCAGCTGAGGCCGACAATATCCACGTCTTCCTGAAGCGCCGCCCTGACAATCTGTTCCGGTGTTTGATGACATCCCGTATAAATTACCTCGAAGCCGCTGTCCCGGAGGAACCGGGCCAAAACGCGGGCACCCCTGTCATGTCCGTCGAGGCCCGGTTTTGCAATCATGATACGGAGTGTTCCCATGACATCTCCCTCTCTCGCACCCGTCGCTAGTAAATACCCTGATCGTGGTATTCCCCGTACACCTCGCGATAAACGTCACAGATTTCCTGGACCGTCGCCCGGCTTTTCACCGCTTCGATGCACAGGGGCATGACATTGTCACCGGTGATGCAGGCACTCTTGAGGTTATTGAGCGCCGTTCTGACATCCCGGTCGTTCCGGCGCCGCTTCACCGCCTTCAGCCGACCCAGTTGAACGTCTTCCACCTGCTCGTCGATATCGAGTACGGGGATGTCGATTTTTTCACTGGTGACGTATTTGTTGACGCCCACCATGGTCTTGTCGCCCCTTTCCATCTGGCGCTGAAAGCGATAGGATGCCTCGGCGATTTCCCGCTGGGGATAGCCTGCTTCTATCGCCGCCCTCATGCCCCCCATTTCGTCGATGATTCGGATGTACTCCCATGCCTGTTCTTCTATGTCATTGGTCAGGGCTTCCACATAATAGGAACCGGCGAGAGGATCGATCGTCCCCGCCACGCCCGTTTCATCGGCGATAATCTGCTGCGTCCTGAGGGCGATCTCAACGGCGTGATCGGACGGGAGACACCATACCTCATCGAGCGAATTCGTGTGGAGTGACTGTGTGCCGCCGAGAACGGCCGCCATGGCCTCACAGGCCGTCCGGACGACATTGTTGTAGGGCTGCTGCGCCGTCAGAGAACATCCCGCCGTCTGCGTGTGAAACCGCATCCACATTGACCGCGGGTCTCGCGCCTTGAAGCGGTTCTTCATGATCGATGCCCACATGCGGCGGGCGGCGCGCATCTTTGCCACTTCCTCGAAAAAATCGATGTGCGAATTGAAAAAGAATGACAGGCGCGGGGCGAAGGCATCAACATTCAGCCCCTTCCGCGCGATGACATCATCCACATATTCAATGCCGTCCCGCAACGTAAAGGCCAGTTCCTGTACCGCCGTCGCCCCGGCCTCCCTGATATGGTACCCGCTGATGCTGACGGTGTTCCAACGGGGAACATACCGGGTGCCGAATTCAATGGTATCGCTGATGAGCTTGACCGACGGCTCCGGCGGACACATGAGCGTCTTTTGCGCGATGAACTCCTTAAGCATGTCGTTCTGAATCGTCCCGCCGATTTCCGTCAGGGGAATACCCGTGAGTTCGGCGGCGGCGCAGTACATGGCCCAGAGGACCGTTGCGGGTGGGTTGATGGTCATCGACGTGGTAATGCGGTCCAGCGGAATGCCCGCAACCAGCTCCAGGTAATCGTCGAGCGTATCGATGGCGACGCCGCATTTGCCGCATTCCCCCCGCGCCATGGGCGAATCGGTGTCGTAGCCCATGAGGGTCGGGTAATCGAACGCCGCGCTGAGACCCGTTTCTCCCTCCTTAAGCAGTTTTTTCCAGCGGCGGTTCGTATCACCCGCCGTCCCGAAACCGGAGAACATCCGTATGGTCCACAACCGGCCCCGGTATCCCGTTGCCTGGTTGCCCCGCAGGAATGGATACTGACCGGGATACCCGATATCGCGGGCGTACTCCATGTTCTCGATGTCCCCGGGATCGTAGAGAATCTTCACGGGCATGTCCGAGACCGTCGTCCACCGGTTCTTTTGTCCTGTTTCCCCTTCTCCGGTCTGTCGGACATCGTCTTCCCACTGCCTTTTTAATTGCGTGTTGCAATTCCCTGTTTCCTTCTCGATATCCACGGCCACCTCCCCGTCGCATCCCGCCGGGGACTTGAGAGCGAGTGTCCTCCGCGGGGTTGTTTCGTATCGTTTGTCCGGCAATATGCTACATAACGGAGGCCGACACGCGTCTCCGGTTTTTTACGGTATCATGTTCGCCACGACGGAAAGGCGTGTTAATTGTAATAGAATCTCTTTGACAGAGCAAGCTGATACCCGGTATTTTAGAGGGCGCTTGCATTGACAGAACAAGCCGCGGGTCCTGTTGCGGACATGACCCAGGATATTACTGAAGCGGCATCGATGGTACCTGACCGACGGAGAGGAGTTGCCGGAGATGACCACGGATACGGCGTCCTATGTGGCGTTACATGAAAGCGGGGAACTTGCCCGGCGCATCAATGACGCACACCGTCTCATGAGCCCGTGCCGCCTGTGCCCGCGCGCGTGCGGTGGCGACCGCTGGTCTGACGAAGTGGGCATCTGCCGGACGGGTCACCGGGCGCGGGTGGCGAGTTACGGGCCCCATTTCGGTGAGGAGGCTCCCCTCGTCGGCTATAATGGGTCGGGAACGATCTTCTTCAGTTCCTGCAATCTGCTCTGCTCCTTTTGCCAGAACAGCGATATCAGTCATTTCAACCGGGGACGTATCGTCCATCACCGCGAACTTTCCCGCATAATGCTGTCACTCCAGGAACGCGGATGCCACAATATCAATCTGGTGACACCGACACATGTCGTCCCCCAGATCATGGAAGCGGTGTCTCAGGCGGCAGGGGACGGACTCACCATTCCCCTCGTCTATAACTCCGGCGGATACGACAGTGTCGAGTCTTTGAGGCTTCTGGAGGGGGTTGTGGACATCTATCTGCCCGATTTCAAGTTCTGGGACACACGGTGGGCAGAACGGTACTGCCGGGCGCCTGACTATCGCGAGATGGCACAGGCCGCCATCGGCGAAATGCACCGGCAGGTGGGCGATCTTGTCACGGACACCCGGGGTATCGCCGTACGGGGTCTTATCGTTCGCCACCTCGTCATGCCGGAAGGTATCGCCGGGACACCCCAGATCATGGCCTTTATCGCAGAAAACATCTCGAAGGCGACGTACGTCAACGTCATGTCCCAGTACCATCCCTGTGCCGACGCCGTCGGCGATACCGTCATCGGTCGGCGCATCACCCGCGCCGAATTTGAGACGGCTCTGACGGCGGCCCGCATGGCGGGACTGACGCGACTGGATGGATGGTAATCGTGTTCGGAAGAAACGCGAACAACTAGAGGAAATCCTGCGTATCCATGCCCAGTTTGACGATTTTATTGTGGAGGGTGTTGCGATTGATGCCGAGGAAATCAGCGGCTGCTGATTTGACATGGTGGGACTGTTCCATGGCGACCTTGATCAAAGCCCGGTCGACAATCGACGTGATAATGTCGTATACATTGCTCTTGCCGCCGTTCTGATGCGCCAGGACCGTTACGATCTCCTGGATTCTCTTTTCGATCACATCATCGACATTGTCGCTCGCGCCGGAAAAGCGCGTGGCACTTCCGCCGTTACTGTGCAGTTTCATCTGCAACCCTTTCATTTCTCGTACGTTTCAAGAAACATTCAAAACTATTTTTTGTACTGAAACTGCTGGTGAAAAACCATCCAAGGAAAAACACGTAAACAATGAGAAGGACCTCTTTACCGGGAAGGTCCTTCCTTCTTCAGAAGATCTGTTCACTGAAATCGCAGGGCATCGCTGACGGAACGGCTCACCCGGGCCGATCGTTCCAACCCTCTTTATATTAAGCAGGCATCGCCTCTCACAATCTCACGCGGCGCTAAGGGTTTTCGCCGCCACATTCGAATAAACGTGATGATGGCAGTCTTCTTATAGAGGGTTCTCTCCCGCCGGTCAATTAACTGCGTTACACCTTTTCTGTGAAAGATCTTACAGTTTCTACAGCCGGGCACGTCGTCGAAGGCGTTCCATATCGACAATGAGCGTCTTGCCGACACGCGCCCCTATTATGCCGTCCTTTTTCAGCACGGCCATTTCCTTGTTGACACTCTCCCGCGTAGCCCCTACCATACTGGCAAGGTCGGTCTGTGTCAACTTCAAATCAATGAGTATGCCTTCTTCCTCGGGAACGCCCCACGCTTCCGCCAATTCGACGAGTCTCTTCGCCAGTCGGGACGCCACGGGCAGAAAACAGGCATCCCCGAGGAGGTCGTCCGTCCGTCGTAACCGCAGCGACAGATAGGTAAGAACCGATTCTATCGCCCTGTCTTTTCCCCGAATAAACCGGAGAAAGTCAGACCGGTTCAGCGCGAGAAGTTCCGTGTCTTCGATAGCGACGACATCTGCCGAACGGGGCATCCCGTCGAACAGGGCCATTTCCCCGAAGAAATCGCCCTCCGACAGTATCGCCGGAGCCATTTCATCGCCCAGCCGTGACGGGAGTATGATTCTCACGCTGCCCCTCTTTATGACGTAGAGGGTGCTGCCCTCATCACCCTTGCGGAACAGCACTTCCCCTTTTTTGAGAGGACGCCTTCGCAAAGACTCGACGAGATAATGAATATCATCGTCGTCAAGTGTCTGAAACAGGGGTATTTGTGAAATACACTTTTCAGTGTTCATGGAACCTCACAAACTGATTTTAATGCCGTATATGACAATCAGGATAAAAGCGGCAATCCACACGGACAGGACATCAGAAATACGCCGCAGGGGGTTCTCCACAACGGCATAGACCGCCCGCTCGATACGGTCGTCTGCCACACCGTCAATGAGATCCTCGGCAAGAGATATGAAACGGCCGATAGAATTCTGCAGGACGTGGTAACCCCTCGTTGTCGTCAGGAGCAGGTATTCCTTTTTCCCCACGGCCAGGGCGTCGATATTGGTAATGCCGTCCCAGGAAAGATCGACTGTTCTGAAGAGCGACGATATACGGCATCCCTCCCGGGTGATACAAACACGGCGGCGCAACGACGCCGCGAGAATGAACAAAAGCGGGATCAGGATAATGACGAGGATGACCGGCTCCGCGCCAAACGTTCTTTTCACCAACGAAAAAACAACGAGACCCGCGAGAAGAACGGCATCGAGCACAAGTCCGACCAGAAAAGCCCTTTTTACCGTATAGCATGTCATGACGGTCGCGTTCCTTGTTTCTTTACTATTAATCTTTTCGTTCAAAGAGGCCGCTCCTGCCCCCGTCCTTTTTCATCAACTTGACATCGGTAATGACGATGCCTCTATCCGCCGATTTACACATATCGTAAACGGTCAATGCCGCAACGGAGACGGCCGTCATCGCTTCCATTTCCACGCCCGTCCGTCCGATATTCGTAACTCTCGCTTCAATCACCACCGTCCCCGACGGTGCATCGGGCACAAAGTCGATATCGACTCCCGTCAACTCCAGGGGATGACACATGGGTATCATGTCAGCGGTCCGTTTGGCCGCCATAATGCCGGCCACCTTGGCGACATCGAACACGTTGCCCTTTGCCACCGTCCCCCCCTCTATGGCGGCAACCGTTTCGGGACGCATCACCACGGTACCGCGCGCCACGGCCACCCGCAGGGTCGGCTCCTTCGCGCTGACATTGACCATGCGCGGTCGTTTTTCTTCGTCGAGATGAGAAAACTCCATCAACACCATCCTTCCGTTCACCGTACCCTCTCACGTCGCGGGCAGGTCCTGAAAAACATCAGGACGAACGTATCGTATTATGAAATACACGAGATTCGTTTGCTCGATAAAGTGGAAATCGCCGTATGCACGAAAACGATCATCGGATTTCAGTATATCAGAAGTATTATCTGTAGCACAGCTCGAATAAAATCGTCAAGAACCGGTGGCGGGCTCTAAAAAAACTTTTTGAGACTGCACCGGTTCACCGAAGAAGCGGCTGGCCAGTCGGTCAAAGCGCTCCGATGTATCGGTCGTCCAGAACAGTCGTTTCCCGCCTTTCGGAAGGCGTCCTTCGACCTCCGGATGGCGGGTCAGGTAGCGTTGAAAGCGGCGTGCCACCAGCGGTCCCTGCGCAAGAACGGCCACATCAGGCGGTACGGCCCTCCGGATCCTGTCATGGAGGAGCGGATAATGGGTGCAGGCGAGAAGCACCGTATCAATGGTCATTTCCTGAGAGAAAAGCCGTGTGACATATTTGTCGATGATCAACTCCGTTCCCTCCCAGTCTTCTTCTCCCGCCTCAATAATCGGCACGAGCAGGGGACAGGGCTCGTGAAAAACTTTTATCTCCGGATTGATCGTCCGGATCTCCCGTTCGTAGGCACGGGACTGCACCACGCCTTCCGTCGCAAGGATGCCCACGGCGCGGGACGAACCCTCGGCAATCTCCTCCGCCGAGGGTCGTACAACGCCGAGAACGCGCCGTTTCGGATAGCGATCGGGCAATAAGCTCTCCTGAATGTTCCTCAGCGCGAATGCGGTGGCCGTATTACAGGCAATGATAATGATGCCGCATCCCCGCCGGAACAAATAATCGACGGCCTCCTCCGTGTAGCGTGTTATGATTGACTGCGACCGTGTGCCGTAGGGCACGCGGGCGTTATCTCCCAGGTAGACATAGTCGTACTGCGGTAATAGGTCCACCACGTGTCGCATCACGGTCAAACCGCCGAATCCCGAATCAAAAATACCGATCACGGTACACCCTTTCAAAAACATGAATACAATCATCACCCGAGTCCTTCTGCACACATCACACAGGCAGATGAACGTCAGGCACGAATGGGAACACCCCCCCCAGTGGTGGAGACACTACGCATGAAAATGAATGACCAATATCGTGTTTTTCCCGGAAACACAAGTATCCCCGGAAAAATTCTTGCGCGACTCTGTTTCTTCGACTAAAATCGATACATTCTGTACAATTCCCGTACAGCGTATCATGGTACTACACAGCAGAACAGACGTTTTTTATGACCGGGGCATCATCATATTCCCGTGTCCAAGGGACGATCGTACACTGACAGGACCTGTCGGGGAACCTGTTGGAGGAAGAACCGCCCCTTAATCAGGGCGAACGCCCACGAAACACAACGGACCGATAATGATCGCCAAAACCTTCGGAAGCACGCTGATAGGAATCGATGCACACGGCATCGCCGTCGAGGTCGACGTATCCTCGGGACTGCCTCAATTTTCCCTGGTGGGACTTCCCGACGCAACCGTCAAGGAAAGCAAGGACAGAATCAAATCGGCCATAAAAAACTCCGGATACGATTTCCCCCGGCACCGGGTAACGGTCAATCTGGCGCCGGCGGACATCAAGAAAGAAGGGGCGGGTTTCGACCTGCCCATCGCCATGGCGATACTCGCCGCCGATGAGACAATTGCACGGGAACCACTCGCGAGATACCTCTTTCTCGGCGAACTGTCCCTTGATGGATCCGTCACGGGCGTCCACGGCGCCCTCTCCGCCGCGATTACCGCAAAAGCTCTCTCTCTCGCTGGTATCGTCCTTTCCCGCGGTGATGCAGAGGAAGCGGCGCTGGTCAATGACATCGACATCATCGCCGTCGATTATCTTTCCGACGCGGTGGAGTACCTCGAGGGACGCAGGGATATCGCGCCGTCGAGGGCGAAAGGCACCGGCGATCTTGGTCATCCTCCTCCGCATCCCTGCGATCTCGCGGATGTAAGGGGACAGGAGCAGGCGAAACGTGCCCTGGAAATCGCGGCGGCGGGTAACCACAATCTCCTAGTATGTAGTACAATTTAAGTAACTGTTATTAATATCGATAATATTTTTTTATTAGCTTCAATAATAAATAATTTGATCAACACAGATTTGACTTAATAGCAAACATCAAAATAGAACTTGATTGGATTATCAAGTATACCTAAAAAACAACACGTCTGAAATCCCTTTTAGATCATTAAATACATTATTAAAGATCCTGCGTGCGCCTTCGATATTCCTTGACAAAAAACAGATGGGAAGTTATTGATTTTAAGAGCCTTATAAACATTAACTGTTTAATACATGCTTTTGAACAGCCGTAACCCAAGGGGGAATTATGGTCTGAATATCAAAAAGCTCTGTTTCTCAAAAAGAGAAGAGAGCTTTTACTTTTTGTGAAAAACGAATATTTGTTTTAGATATTACAAAGAATAAGTTTTTATACAATCTTCATATAATACTAATTTTATTCATAATATTAATTTTAAAGGAGTGAAAATGCTCAGCTACGTAAAACCTGAAATAATATCAATCAAGGGTCACACGGAACTTAATGAAAAGTGGGTTCAACAGGTTATTGCAGAAGATCCAAGCATTTTGGGACTAGGCGAGATAAATTTAAAAGATACTGAACGACTTCAACCTAGTGGTGGACGCCTAGACTTGTTGCTTCACGACCCCGAGACTAACAGACGGTACGAGGTAGAGCTTCAACTCGGTCCATCAGATGAGTCACACATTATTAGGACGATAGAATACTGGGACTACGAAAGACGTCGCTTTCCACAATATGAACATTGCGCAGTTTTAATAGCCGAGGACATCACAAGCCGTTTCTTAAATGTAATTGCCCTCTTTAACGGAATGATACCAATAATAGCCATTCAGATGAAGGCATGTAAGGTAGGCGATGGTATATCTTTAATTTTTTCTACCGTAGTTGATGCACTAGTCCTTGGAACCGAAGAAGAGGATGAAGGAGAGACGGTCGATAGGAAATATTGGGAATTAAAATCATCGAAAGAATCCCTAGAAATTGCTGACCAGTTGCACGAATTAACAAAGGATTTTGCTCCAAAATTCACTTTAAAATACAATAAACATTACATCGGCGTTGCATCTCAGGGTGTCTCACAAAACTTTGTTTCCTATATACCTCGCCGGAGTGCCGTCATCTTGCATCTGAAACACCCAGAGGATGATGAAATACAAAAACAGCTAGATGCTTCTGATTTGGATATCCTTTCATACGATAGACAATGGAAACAATATCGCATTCGCGTCAAAAAAGGAGACATAAAGGACAATAGTGAAAATTTCAAATGGTTGATGAAGAAAGCTTATGATGCATACATGGGATAGTACTTTCTAGCTTAATGTCACTATCAAGTAGTTATTAAAAAAATATATCTTTCATATCGGTCGTGGGAAATTAATATGAAGAAATATATTATACTACTACTTGTTCCCCTCACTCTTTATCTTTCAAGCTTTGTCCTAGCAGCCGAACGTGCGGATGTTTGCGTTAAGTATAAAAAAGACTTTGGATGGTCAAAAGGCTACGCCGTACAAGGAATTGTTATTAATGGAGCTGAATTGAATCGTGCTGTTGGAAGCTTCACTCGTTTTCGACCATTTTCAACATACTTAGTTGTTTTCTGGGAAGAAGGACAAGCAAGTATTTTCGAATTGCCTCCTCTTGCAATGGGACAGGTGCCCATGTTCGAAACCGATGTGGAAGATCAATATGGCAGGAAATGGAAAATTAAAGAGGGCCATACTTTTTGTTACTAACCTCGAGACAACAATTAATTTCTGGCTCTTGTCCAAATATATCAAGAGAGCCAGTGATGCATTCTTTAACCGCAAAGGTATGATTTATTTTGAATCAATTGCAACCGTAGGAAACGTGACAGAAATAACAGCTGAATAAAAAATAGTAACTTAAGTCCTTCCCGTTCATAAAACAGCCGGGCCAAAGTAAACGTAAACAATGAAAAGATTGTTATTCAATTCAATGATTTGTGCTTCTAACAAACATTAGGGTTATAAATTGAATTTATTCTGCCTTAACCTGTTTTTCACTTTTATTTATGACAGACACCGCTAAAATCAGCCGCAAAGATCTTTATGAAAAGGTGTGGTCTGATCCTATTGTCATACTTGCCCCAAAATATGGTCTATCTGATGTTGGACTTGCCAAGATCTGTAAAAAGAACAATATTCCACGGCCTGGACGTGGTTACTGGGCACGACTTAAATCAGGACAAAACATCAAGCGTACACCGCTCCCGCAAAGCAACAAGGATTGGGATATTTTTATCAGGCGAAATGTAACCGACGCTTATCACTCTAATAGAAAAATTGCATCCCATATAGATCCATCATTAAAAGATTATTTGAACGGCATTACAGCACCCAATACTCTAGACAATCCTCACCCCATGATCGTGAGGTCATCAGGAATACTATCGTCGTGCAAGACGGATGAGTCGGATCTAACAATACCGGATCGAGGTGAGTGTCTTGACATCAGGGTCTCACAGGCATCCCTGCCCAGAGCATTGAGGATCATGGACTGCCTCGTCAAAACTATGGCGGAGCTTGAAATCCCCATTACATTAAAGAAAGAATCGACAGATATTGAACTGAAAGGCATTAGCATTAGCATTAGCCTTAGCATCACCTTAAGAGAAATATTGGAGCGACGCCGCCTGAAGGCACGGGATCACAACCTCAGTGGATTTTATCAATTTGGCTACAATCAGTATGAGAAAAGATATTATCCATCGGGCAATCTATCGCTCGAAATTTCAAAAACAGGTTACCACGCACACAGCGATTACCGGAAGACATGGAGAGATACCAAAACAAAAACGCTAGAGGACTGGCTACCCAGCTTCTTTCTCGGGTTGTTCAAAGCAGCCTCCATCGAAAAATCCTGCAAAGACAACCTAAATAAAGAGCAATACACATCTCTCTAAAATCAAAGGTTTTAATAATGAGGCAGGCACAAAAATATGAAGAAATAGAACCCCTGCTCAAGCTGTGCAAAGCAGGCAGACTATTTGATGTCCAAAACTGGATAGCAGAAGGAAAACCGATCAACCCATCATCAGAAATCGATAAAAAAAGGGGGAAGAAAAGCCCCCTGCAGGTTTCCATGGATACCGGTTTTCACAGTCTCGTTGAACAACTACTCAAGTCTGGCGCTTCTCTTGAAGAACCGGGCTACTGCCCGTTGCAACATGCTCTTAGGAAACGGCGATTTGACTTGATAGAATTACTTGTGAATCATGGCAAGAACATACACTCTGTGGACATGAATATGGTCTTTGAGACATGGGATCCACAGATAATCGAGTACCTTATAGAAAAAGGTGGCGATCTGAAGAACGGCAATCCTCTGGCTGAGGCACTGTGCAACCGCATCAGAACAGCTTTGGGTGTTTTCAAACGTTATGAACATAAATTCCCGTTCTTAAAAGAACAGGTTGATATAGCGCTCCGTTACCACTGTAAAGAAGGAAATCTCAAATGGGTCTCACTAATGTTATGGGCAGGAGGAAACCCCTATCTGAAAGGTCCAGATTCCCCATATTATGATGATCCAGAAGAATATGTTAGCGCACTGGAACTCGCCGCACTTTATGGACATACCGACGTTTTCAAACTCAAAAATATTAAACTTGACCCTTCAAATGAGATAGCAGGCGATCTACTCAGAAATTGTTGTTTCTCAGATGATTGCCATTTTCTAAAAACTCTCCTTGAAAAGGGATATGATCCGAGACAAATGGAAGACAAAGGATCCTCATTAATACAGTCACTCATCTACTCCATGACCCTTGACTTTAATCCCTATACATACACAAGAAATCAAAAAGATATTGACACATCGCGTAGTCGCAGAAAGGTTGAGATGATACACATGCTAGTACGGCATGGTGCTCAATGGCAGCCAGAAAACGACGGCACTGTAAACGATACAAGACGTTCCTTTCTAAAGATGAAGGATGATTACGTGATGGAATTTGTCTGGATCATGTCAGAATACCAGGCTTGCACTCGTCACAGCGTTGAGAGACTAATGAAGACACCGTCAATACGCTCATTAATCTCAAAACACACAGCTCGCTACAACGAGTTGTTGGAAAACTTTAATTAATAAATACTTTTAACTAATTAATAATGTTAAATAACAAATACTTGACTACTCTTTACCTTTCTAACAATTGCCAGCAATTATTCATAGACATGTCATCCCTCCTTTAATGAAACTCCTTGATTGAACAAAGGAGCATTTGTATATTTTCTAACACCCTGTCAAATCTCTGGGTTTTCATACCGGACGCCTCGTCCATATAGAGACACCGATTAATTTCGACCATTATGGACGTGACGCGTCGCTCTTTTTTGTAAAAATGCATAGGAACTATTGTCCCTTCATATGGATGGTTAACCCTGACGCTGTGCCTCATTTTTTTGAGTATTGATAATGCCTTTTGAACCAGTTCTTTTGGAGTATGATACACGTCCGTCCCGATGCAAAAATCAGGTCGCGGTATGGACTGATCTCTATCACATGGTAGAGGACTGCTCGGAAAACTGTGACAGTCAACAATGAGCGCATTCCCGTATTCAGTCAACTCGTTCTCCACCCTTTCTCGGAGAGTCTGATGGTGCTGTTTATATATTTTTACGAGGCTTGCCTTTTCGCACGGGGCTAACTTCCGCTTGAGTGCCTTCCCGGAAACCGTGCGGGTATAGATCATTCCCATACCCACCTTACTCATGGGTTCATCAGCGTCGTCAGGATAGCGCTCCACGTCCACAAGAAGGCGGGATATGGGGAATTTCACCACTGATGCATCCTCCAGAAAAAATAGTTCGTCAGTGTATGCATCGGTGAGCAATCTTAACTCCGCGCAAATTTCCTCGTCCGAGATCACAAATTGGTCTCTCATTTCTTTTGGGATGCAGTCCGATGAGTGAGGGACGTGAAGGATCATTTGATTCGCAGCCCCCTTGCCGACTTTATCTTTCGTAATGCCTTCGCGCACCGATGCCAGTTAGAGACCGCCGCTTCCTGACTTCTGCCCCCCACACTCAGCCTGACGCTGGGTTGACCGTAAAAGAGGGGACCGAATCGCCAGATACTTTTACTCGGCAGATACTGATAGACGGTGAGGAGTGCCTGATCAGGATATTCTTTCCACGGAAGCGTCCCCTCAAGCTTACTTCTTTTATATGGTACATCATTGCCCCGTCTCGACAAAGGCCAGTCCACATCCCACGGGAGAAAGGGAATAACATCCTGCACCACCAGCTTATACCCGATCGTTATCCCCTCAACGCGGGGACCGTAGAGGACGGCAAGGGCATCCGTGAATGTGGCACGTCTGAACTCCCTGAGTAAATCAGGGGTAAAACAGGCCTCGTCCGACAGTTCGATGGTCACACAGAGCTCGACAGGCAGATTCCGCCAGTCCTCGGGCAGGTCGGGCAGATATGTCCCTGCAGCGTAGTATTTCGTAAAGGGTACACTCGTGATTATTTCCTGCATCTTCTCCATGCTGATCCGGGGAGACGTCTTCAGCGCGTCATAGACCAAGAGTAGTATCTTGAATATGACATCGTCCTGCTGTGGCTTCGTCGGGTCCACGAGGACCGCCCTGCAGGATGAGAGGGGAATTGAACGGGATCCATCATCGTCACCACTTTCACCCCAAGGGATCATGGCGAGAGTCCATTCTTTGTTGTCTTGTGAGGAGCCGAGATAGAAATCGGCGTATGCCGATTGCCAGATTGTGTGTATCGGGGTGCCGTGATCTCTGTCCGGCAGGATCATCAGGTCCCATGAATCGATATCCTCCATCCGTTTTTCGAACTCGACCGTATCCGTATGGGGAACAATATACATGATTATCTCCTTTCCTTTTTCCCATGAAAAAAGTCCCGGGACTAAATCCATAGCACCGGGGTCTGTGGGGTTTAGCACCTTTATTATCGACGGTTGCAAGTACCAAATCATCCCGTCGTATTTCTCATTTCATCAAAAAAGCCCGCGCCAAAAAGGCTACGGGCTCATTATCATATCTGGTCCGGCCTTTAGCACATTTATAGAGCGGAGCAAGTAACCTTGGTAAATCACCGCTATTAAACCTATATTATTAAACTGTGATAAAAAGTCAAATCTAATTTCAAATGCTCATGGTCTGGAGCTTTCAATAATTTCGTTTATTGCCAAATATTTCTCGACACCCATCGCCACTCTTCTTATCAAATCAAAGTAATAAATTAATATTTTAGAAAAATGACAAACTCGATACCATATGTTATGGAGACCATTGTTAATGTAACCGTAGAAAGGACTTCATTCATATGTGGTTTTTTACAAAAGATGGTTTTTATTCTGTTGTAAAGGATGAAAAGTGTGCTGATGACGAGTTACTGGTGGAATCGATCACCGAGAAAGACATGGAAAATCTCATGGCAAAGATTCCAAAGATAAGAGACATAAAATATCATCCTCGAAGATATGTTCAGTATAATCATTCTGTAATTGTTGCACGGAAAGATCTGGCAAAATATATATCGACAAGTATCCTTGATATAGACTACGATAATCAGAATGCCATCGTTGAATTTGATGATTTACAGAGGAAGGACGCATACATGAAATGTTATAGTGCGATCAATGAATATCAAAAGTCAGTACTCTATAACAAATTTAGGGACACAGAAAACAAATGATGTTTTATTAATCAAATATCATGCTGAGAAAAGATTTTCGGCAGACATAGATCTTAATCAATTATGTTCTGATTAACAGATTTACAAAATGATCAAAAAGGAATTGCAAGTTCGAGTTTGTGTGGTTACCACGCAAATCATATTTTCTTCAATACAATAGGCGTAAGCAGTGACCGAAAACAACAAATGGATGATAGTCGATAAACTGTCTGCGTATTTTCAGCCGCACAAAATTTTATTCTATAGCCCAGAAACGTATGATGCTGGTTTCAAAGATTTGGGATCAATGGAGAGTTGATCGGGGTAACATTGATGTTTGGATGGAGAACCATTCAAATCAATCAGCTGTTGAAGGTAATTAAATGAATAGAAAACAATTCTTAAATGAGGCAACAAATCAATTAAAGAAACAAAGCTGGATATCTGATTCCGAGTTTGAAGAGTTGGATGCTATATTGACCCATTGGTGCCAATCACAAGAAGAAAGAATTCCATTTTTCTCAAATGCTATCAGAAACGAGTGCCTTTCCATTCTCAATGGCAATTACAGTTCTGTTTTAGATGATAGATTGTCCAGGGAGAGGAATTCGCGCTGCTTTGAGCATAGACTCAGATTTTCTTTTGACGATTTGCCATACCCGCCTCCTAAAAAGTGGGATTTTACTTTTATTGATCTTTTTGCGGGTATTGGCGGTTTTCGTATCGCTTTTCAAGAAGTTGGCGGAAAATGCGTTTTTTCTTGTGAATGGGACAAATATGCTAAACAGACCTATAATGCAAATTTTGGGGAATATCCTTACGGTGACATTTGCAAAATAAACAAAAGGGAAATTCCAGATCATGATATTCTATGTGCAGGTTTTCCATGCCAACCTTTTTCGTTAGCGGGAGTGTCGAAGAAACAGTCGCTAGGAAGGAAACACGGTTTTGAAGATGAGACACAAGGTACATTATTTTTTGAAATCAAAGAGATCCTTCGTATAAAAAGGCCGAAAGCCTTTATGCTGGAGAATGTAAAAAACCTTCTTTCACACAACAAAAGGAAAACATTTCAGGTCATTCGTCACACACTTGAGGATCAGCTTGATTATGTAATAGATTGGACAATAGTAGATGGTGGAAAATGGTTACCACAACACAGAGAGCGTATTTTCATTGTTGGGTATGATCCAAAACAGGTATCAATCTCCAAGGATGATATAGTGATTCCCGAGAATCCTGTGGACGGCTATGAGTATCCGGAACTGAATCAAATCATCAAAAGCAAGGTAGATGAAAAATTCACCCTGGGTCCAGGCACCTGGGATACGCTAGAACGTCACAAAGCAGACCACGCGGCCAAAGGCAACGGTTTCGGCTATGGGCTCCACAAAACACCCATCAAAAAAGGAGAAGTAACAAGAACCATATCAGCGCGATATCACAAGGACGGTGCTGAGATTCTGATTGAGCAGAAAGATAAGCGTCCACGACGGCTCACCGTGGAAGAAGCTATGCAACTCCAAGGATACGACCCCGAGAAATTCATTTTTCCAGTTTCGGACACCCAAGCGTACCGCCAGATCGGAAACAGCGTAGTTGTTCCTGCAATAACGGCTTGCGCAAAGGAAATAGCGAAAAAATTGAGCAGGCATTTTAAAGATGCTGCTCGATGCGAACAATAACTGAAAAATATGTGAAAGAGCAGGAAGAGGAAATGAGGGCGCTCTGAATGAGGAACATGCCTGCAATATTCAGTTCCAGCAGTTCACAAGAACTTTCAATGGATGCGCTGCTTTCCATTTATAAGGATCTTAAATGTGACAAGGTAATATTCAAACGACTCGCCTCAAACGACAACAGTAAGAATCAACTATACTTTGGTAGCCACCTGACAGATCTTTCCTTTTTACCTATTGGAGAAGTTGGCGCCTCGGATTCGACTTCCGGGAAAAAAAACTATAGGGATAAAGGGCCGAAGTTTACAGCGCACTTCCCATTCCTGTGGATAGATGCGGGGGGAAAGGAATACCCGGCCCCAAATTCGAAACTTATATATTACCCTCAATATCCTGAAGTTCGTTTTTCTGGCTTTGTACAAAGTTGTGCAATTGACGCTGACGGTTGGTTGGATCCGAAAAAGCTAGGTCGTATGGCGGGTCGAATCCTCATTCTTGGGATTTCCAAATCCAGGAAATCAACGTTCGGTTTCTTTGCAACACCGGAATCACAGATTGCAAAGGAAATTAAGGAGAAACCTGCGACAGAGGCTAGAAACCTTTTCGAGACCATATGGGACGACCAAAAATATGAAGAGGGGAAATCCTTTCGCGAACTCCTTCTAGAATCACTGGCGCAGATTCATTTAGAAAATTGGATTCCCAGTCAACGAATGAACGCCGATGGGAAGATTGTTCCATATACCGCACAAAATGGCGGCGGATACACACTCGAGGCGAAACTCGGCATCATTCCCAATGGCTTCGCTGAACCGGATTATCTGGGATGGGAAATCAAACAGTTTCAGGTTGCCAATTTCTTGAAGGCCTTCCAAGGGAAAGCCCTGACTTTACTGACACCGGAACCAACTGGAGGATATTACGTTGAAAAGGGTGTTCCAGAATTTCTTAGAAAATACGGAATGTTGAATAAGAATACACCTGATAGATACGACTTCTGCGGCCGTCATTTCGCTACTGGGGTCTGCCCGGCAACCGGCTTAAATCTTGCCATTGAAGGATTCGATGAAGCTTCCAGAAAAGTGTCAGACTCCAAAGGTGCAATCCATCTGATTGATTACCATGGGAATGATGCTGCCAGTTGGAACTTTACAAAAATCATTGAACACTGGAATAAAAAACACGCCAATGCGGTTTATGTTCCTTCAATGAAAAGGCAAGACCTGTCTCTGATACATTACAGATACAGCAACCTTGTCCGTCTTTACACAGGAACCAATATTAACCTTTTTCTGAATTCAGTCTTAACGGGAGCGGTATACTATGATCCGGGCATTAAACTCGAAAATTCAAGTACAAGACCTGTCACAAAAAGACGAAGTCAGTTCAGAGTAAAAGCGAAGGAGTTGGATACGCTCTATGTGCATCGGGAGGATGTTGATCTTATGGAATACGTGCAGGGATGCTAATGAAGGGGATGGACAGATTGAGCACCGAACAACGCTCTTGGAATATGAGCCGAATTCGAGCCAAGAGCACCAAGCCCGAACTTATTGTCCGGTCAATTCTTCACCGCCTTGGCTTTCGGTTTCGAATCAATCGAAAAGATCTTCCCGGTAAACCGGACATTGTACTTCCAAAATATAAAACTGTAATATTCGTTCACGGTTGCTACTGGCACCGTCATAAAGGATGCAAGAAAGCCACTACTCCTAAAAAGAACCATGATTTCTGGGTTAATAAATTCAACGAAAATATTACAAGGGACCAACGGAATCAGGCCGAGTTGGAGCAACTGGGCTGGGGGGTTATTATCCTCTGGGAATGCAAAATCGAGTCCGACCCCATCCTCGCCGTCCTCGGCAGCCTTATTGATAAAGGAATTCTGGAAAAGAACACCCCATACCCAGCATGGTCCCCAAGTGAGATCAAATGCTTAGCAGAAAAAAAATTCGAATCTAGTTGGCAAAAGTAATCTTTGAAACGGAGTCACGTAGACTTTTGAATTGAGGAAAATTTGAAGCGTGTGCCAAGATGTAACTATCCATAACAAGGTTAGCAATTTATAAATTTCTTTAAAAAATTCTCTGGGCTATGAAAGGAGTTTCTATCTGGCAGAGGCCAATTAATTTTATAATTATTATCTGTCTTACGAAGATTCCATTTTTTGTTCTTAATGTTTGCTTTAACCTCTTCTTTAGAAAAAGCCCAACCCTCTCGATTAGATACGAGAAGAATAAGAAAGTATTCAAAATTATTTAATAAATCAATAAAGGGCTTTCCTATACCCCAAAATGGTTTATCTGAACGACTTATTTTTACCATGATAAACTTATCGCCTAGAAGAAAGTAATTGGGACGTTTGAATATGGTCTTAAAGGTTGCATAGTGTTCACTGCCCAGTTCTGGTATTCTTGCACCTATTGCTTGAGCGAACTCTTGTATTTCATCACCCATAATTTTGCTCCTTTTAAATTAAAAGATAACGTTGCTAATCAGCCGCACTGTTTTTTGCTTCTGATTATTTAACTTTGTTAGACATTTAATCTTACTCAAAGATTCGCAATGAATGGTATGCATTGCCAAGATTATAATCTTCCGATTGCGACGGTTGAAATTTATCCCGACATCGTTTTACAACTCTGTTGTAATTCTGCTTTAGCCAATTATATTTTACTTTAATATCAGGCTTAGATGAAGTTATTCCCTGGGCTATTATTTTACTCAATTCTTCAAGATATTCAGGGAAATCTAATTCTGGGTCATCAAGTCCGCTTTGTGCGGAAGCGAAATAATCTATGTAATACATCCCATCTATGTCTTTACCTAAAATGCGCATTACAGAATCAAGCTCCTCCTCCACCGTGTGGTGATGAGCGCGATACCTCTTTGCAACCTCTAACACAGCTTCATCAACAATAATTCTCGGATAATTTGCTCCCTTTGACTCTAAGATGTAGGCATCAATTAAACCAGGACCAAATATCATCTTTTCTGTGTGAATAATCTTTCCAGAAACTATACCTCCTCTACATATCATTCCGTGGTAAACTAGATTTATTAGTAGCAGTTGGATATCAAGCAATGTAGAAAAAACTTCACTTTTTTCACTGCATTTGAAGGATATAACTACACAATCTGAAAATTGTGTAACCATCTTAGATTCACTGAATTCATTTGGACACTCTGTATCGAGGAAATATATTATTTTTGAAAAAGCATCTTCAAGAATTTCGACTTTTTTTGTAATAGTATTACCACTTGAATCAAGAGTATGAGAAATAATTTCTTGAAATCCAAGGATATCAATAAAGCAAATAATTCTATCTTCGTATTCCATGGTAATTTTATCCTATTGCTAATGTTTATATCGTTTTCTATGAAATATATCATCACTGCACATTTGCAGTATAATACTCCTTAAAAAGACACATGGATACCTTTATAAATGAAGTTATCTCAGCTCGTTGCAAGGATTACGATCCCTTACTTATAGACTGTTATCAAGAACCATATAAAACCTTTTATCACCTTCAGATAACCGTCACTTCTAGTGCGTGCCATAACAACAAAAGCCCTGTTTCTCTTCTTGAAAAACAGGGCTTTATATCATCAAACCATGACACTCCTCACGGTTACAGCTGTTTCAAAAGCACTACTAATATGTATTAAAGTGTTAACTTACTAACTCCATTATCATATTTTGTCAAGGTTTTAAGAATATGTCTTGGAAACCGAAAATTTGAACCTGCTTCTAATAGTCCACAAAAACGCTATTTCTATCGGTTAAAAATTTTTATGTGATAAAGTACTCGTAGGAATGATCTTATATCTCAGTTTACCCCCAAATTAGGGACAAACTGAGCAAAAGAAGACATTTGAGATCTGCGTCAAGCCCTATCTCAACCTTGCTCCGTCTTCAAACAAGCTATTGATGTCTTTAAAGACGTATTCCCCTCTCTGATCTGGCTGTACTTCAATATGCACCCTCTCCCCACTTAGAATATCAGGGGGTATGCCGTCTGGATATGCCAAGCAACAAGCCCTGCCATCCTTTGTCTCCCTCATCAAGCGAATACACCTTGCACATGCCGGTATCATTTTTCTCTCCTTCTTCAAGGTATGTGTGCCAGGTCATATCTCAACATTCTATTGTCAACGTCTAACCGAATAATAACAGTCAACAGCATTTATTTTTTTAGGAATGTCAATATTCCGCTTTAATATCATACAGATTGTTCTTCTTTAGCCAGTTATGAAGGTTGGGTTGTGATGTCTTGTATTTTTTGGCAATATATTTCTGTGTCGATCCTGTTTTCAAAAGTGCTACGATTTCTTCCTTGAAAGGATCAAGCTTGCTTCTCCCCGGGCCTTTGGGTCTGCCAAGAAGCTTCCCCTGTGAACGTGCTGCTTTCAATCCTTCCTTTGTCCTCTTGCTTATCAGGTCTCTTTCGATTTCTGCTGCTATACTGAAAACCATTGCCATTACCTTGCTCTGAATGCTTCCGTTCAGGTCCCATCCGTTCTTCACATCATAAATGGCAATGGTCTTTTCCTTTGCCAATGCGAGAATTTCCATAATCTCAAGCATGGATCTTCCTAGACGAGACAGTTCAGGAACAATTAATCTATCTCCTTCTCCCAGATCATCAATAATGTCTTTGATCTTTCTTTCCTTCCATGATTTACGTCCTGATACTTTCTCCTCGACAAAGACAACTTTCCCGAAGTCTCTTTCATTGGCAAACGTTAGAATGTCGGCTTTATTCTTTTCTGTATCCTGGTCATCAGTGCTCACTCTTAAATACGCAACGGTCTTTGCCATGTTGCCTCTCCTTACATATAGATAATAACCATAAATTCAATTTAAAATTAACATATATATTTATGATAGTCAATGATTATTATCTATATTTATAGGTATAAATAAGGATCGTTTACGTGATAATTGATTGTTTCTTGTTAAATAATATGGATCTAATACCTTCGGAATAAAATATTTGTTGGCTAGTCAATGAGGTAACTATTTTTATAGTATTTCACTCTATATTGCATATTGTATAAATGGTTATACAAAATTACAGTTCCAAAATATACTCCATACCTTTATTAGATCAAGATTTTACTATTGCAGACAAGAATTATTCAAGGTTACTTGTTGATTTCCAAATATGATTGTATTGCGAAAATTTCATAATAGTCTGTCTTTACCCTGAACAATTATGAAACTTGTCATAACTATCTAGCAACTCACCCTTCCCCATCAACCACATTGGTCATATGATTATCAGTAACCATATTCCTAGCCTCGTCTCGACACTTTTCTTCGTCTTTCAATATTTTTGCGACAACTTTTACAATATCATCCTCGGATTTGATATGAGTACTCCCCGTTACAGACTTAATCTTTTCCCAAGAAACTCGTGTCGCTTGGAATGTCTGTTTCTTTAAGTTTAATCCGCTATCCACGAAATAACCTGCGGCTACATTAAAAACTCTTCTGTGATTATCTTTAAACTTTATTATACCATGACCAGAGATACTTTCTGCATTTCCTAGAAGATCAGCTGAAAACAAAAACTCCACTATGTCGTGATTCTCATCCAATAGTATTGCCTGAGAATACCATCTAGCGTTGATAGAAAGGTCACTGCAAAAGTTTATCCCGTCATAGGAAAATTTTCCCAGCTGCGGTTGATATGTGAACGTAGCAAAACTGTATGGGTTTTTCATTTCATTATCGATTTTTTCAA
>Ga0272441_10001153_pt1 | contig 56528 bp, 44 predicted proteins | sample SSMProp6N_FD_193582 | JGI IMG/M metagenome (GOLD analysis project Ga0272441, IMG submission 193582) | Marine sediment archaeal communities from Little Sippewissett salt marsh, Falmouth, MA, United States - SSM-Prop-6N | ecosystem: Environmental > Aquatic > Marine > Wetlands > Sediment ...
TTCCCCTGTCCACAGTTTTCCGCCATACACTTCCATTAGAATGTTGTGCAGGTAAGGCGGCACTTCTTCCCCGATAAAGATAGCCTCTATCGAAGAGCCAATCATTTCTTTTTTTAAATAACCAAATATGCGCTCCGCAGCGGGATTCCAATCCCGCACAATCATCTGCCGGTCCAGAATAACAACTGCGTCAGAGATGTTCTCAAAAACTCGTGCCTGCTGCTCCAGGGCCACCCGCGCATCGACTGTTTCACTGATATCCGTCAGCAGACCCTCAACACCATCCACAACGCCATCCGAATTTGGCACACCAACAGCCTGCTCAAAAATCCATTTCTCCTGGCCAACCGATGTCCTGATTCGATAGCGGATCTCATAAGCGCGCTGCTCCTTTATCGCCTGCCCTACCGATTCCTGAACGCGTTCAAGGTCATCCGGATGAATTAATTTTGAATAGGAGATATTTTTGTTTGCCTGGAGATCCCCTGCCGAATAACCCAGCAGCACTTCACAGCCGTCACTCAGGAAAACCATCGTCCTGGAAGAATCAGAGAGACACCGGAAAGCAACTCCCGGCAAGTTGGAAATCAACGTCGATAAACGTCTTTCGCTCTCTTCTAATGCTTGATCGGAAACTTCCTTCTCGGATAACCACTGCTGCAGGTATCCATACAGCAGCAGCGTTGTGAAACCAACAAAGAACCACCCCTTATAGGTTTGCATTCTTGCAAGATCTATCGTATCCCCCGCAAATACCAGAAGAGCGCGGTCAGAGAACAGGATCCACAGGCTTCCTGCAATCAAATAGAAAAGACTTATACGCGCAGCCAGGGGTATCTTTTTTATACTCACCTGAATCCTTTCAAGCTGTATCCCGAAACCGGCCTGTCGCCCGGTTTTTTTGTATTTTCAGGCTAAGAACTTTACAAAGCGCCACTTAATAAACTGCCTGCCAGGCTTGATCCTCAAGGCAGCAACCCTCATATATCAAGGATACCACCTGCAATGATATTGTGCAGGTGGAAAGGAAATTCATGTCTTGGAACGCTTTTGTATATGAAAGATTTGAATTCACACACCCTGAGTACTCTGCCCAGGCAAAGGCAAACAGGATGCAAGTACCGGTTCAGAAGCGGCGATACATCGCCGGCCATATGACCCCGATTGAATAAGTTTGCGCTCAAGCTGATGCACTAGGCCAGCCGCATCCAGTTCCGTCTTCTGGCTCGCTGCGGTGACCCCGACACTCGCTGTAAGCGTAAAGAAATCTTCTGCCAATCCTCTGCTGGCCTTCTCGACACAGTTTTGCATGCCCTCCGCCTTGATCAGTGCCTGCTCAAGATTACATTCGGGGAGCATTACCAGAAATTGATCCCGGGCAGTCCGCCCCAGGTAATCATAGCTGCGAAGCGACAGCTGAATCTCCCGTGCGAGCCGCAGAAACAAACGCTGTGTTATGTCCTCCCCATACATACTCTGGAAGATATCCAGATCATCAATCCAGATCAGGATAAATCCTGTGTGTGTTTTCCGATGGCATGAAAGATAAAGTTGGTGATCGATCACGCCCAGAAAGCTCTTGCGATTCCACAGCCCTGTCAACACATCTCTGCAAACAACCTGCGGAGGCAGATTCCGGTGCTGGTTTGTACGCCTGTACACAGCTGTACGTCGTTCTGCGGCATGCAGCCTGGCTTTCAACTCATCTGGGACCAGCGGCTTGAGCAAGATCTCATCTGCTCCTGCTAGTAGTCCCTGTGCTATCTTTTCCGGCCGATCATCTGCCGTCATTAATACCAGGTGGATCGATCCATCTGCTTCCTTTTTCCGAATCAATTCAAAAAGTTGATACCCGCCCATCCTCGGTAAATTCCAATCTGCCAGAACTATTCCTGGAGCATTTTCCCCCAGAAGCGCTTCCCAGGCATCCATCCCATGCCTTGCCAGGACAGTTTTCCACCCCCAGGTATTCAGCATGCGGCCCAAACTACTTAAAGTTTCTGGATTATTGTCTACAATGAGTACGGTTTCGTCCGGCATAAATCCCCCTTTCCCCTTTGTTCTATTGTACAGATTGGATCCAGAAACCATCAGGGTACTCTGGTAGGATACATTCCGGCAAACCGTGTTTTAATTGAAAAAGCCCGGGGATCAGACCCCGGGCAAAATGAAATGCGGGGAAAATTATTCAGCGAACAAGTCTTCAATCAATGCAATCAAAACTTCTCGCCTGGGAAGCAATACAGCCGCACCGGTTGAGGGTACTGTCCAGGATGTGACATGATCCTGGCTCAGTGTCTGTCCGGTAATCGAAATATCACCGGATGCCACCTTCGATGCCGTTGGGATCAAAGGCAGCATATTCATAACAGAAAGATTGGTCTGGAACAGTACATTGAACTGTTCGTAGAGATCCGCTATTCTGGATAACCCATCAAGCGAGATAACCTTCTTGAAAATCGCTTTGATGACCTCCTGCTGTCGCCGCAAGCGGTCGAAATCACTGCTTGTTTTCCGCATTCGAACATACCCAAGGGCTTGAAAACCATCCATATGATACGTTCCGGGTGTGTAGTTGTACCAGGTACCGCCATATTCATCATTCAGGTAACCCGTCACCTCGACATCAATGCCGCCAATGCTGTCTATGGCCGAAATAAAACCATTGAAGTTGATTCGTACCCAATAATCGATTGGTATGCCAAAGTTATATAGAATCGTTTGTTCAAGTGCGGTTTCGCCGCCATGTGCATCTGCGCTGTTGATTCGTTCTACTTTCCATCCCGGAATATAAACATACAAATCCCTTGGAACGGATAACATTACAACCTTTTCACTCTTCGGATCTACCACAACAATGATGATCGAATCCGTTCGATACCCATAACCTCCCGATCGCTGATCTGATCCCAGAAGGGCAAAAGTAATTGCATTTTCAGAAAGCGCAACCTCGGGCATCGGAGGTGAAATTTCAATCGCGGAACTTGTTGACGGTCCAGGAAATGATTCCCATGGGTCCTGAGGCATGCTGGTAGAAGCAGGTTCCGCAACAATGCTGCTTTCAGATTCCTCTGCAGCCTCATCCGTGTTTTCTTCAGTTCCGGTTACAGGCATAAAAGGGGTTGGGGTAGCAGTAGGTAATCCGGCAGCTGCTACACTGTGATCAGATCCAGATACGCTGTCCAGAACACCTTCAAGCATCGAACAGCTGGAAAGCAGCAGACTTGTAATAATAAGTACGATAACCGGGTTATATTTCTTCATAAATCGATCCTGCGAAAACGCTGATCGTTTTTTCCTTTCTGAAAAAAAACTACGTCTTCTCCATTGTAATCCAGGAGGCATCACCAAAGTATGTGGATTCTATGGATGCAATAGCTATGCCACAGATTATAAGCCTGGCCCGTGAAGTGCTTCAAGGCCTCGAATAATTGCATTATTGTCTAGTTTGGCCGGAAAAGAGAAACATCCTGATATATACAAATGCGGTTGAAATACAAATATGGGGTCAGGCAGCAAACCCGGGGCGATGCAGCGGTTCAGCTGCTTCTTCAGTCAATGGAATGGTGACTTTTATGCATGTGCCGGAACCAGGTTTGGATTCTATTTCAAGCAGTCCGCTGATCAGATCCGTACGCTCCTGCAGGTTGATCATTCCCAGGCTCCCGCGCTGATCATAATTTTGTTGGATTTCATTAACATTGAATCCAACGCCATCATCTTCTACTTCCAGAACAACAAGATCGCCTGATCTTCTCAGCTTGACCCAGATGTTCTTTGCGTTTGCATGTTTTCGAGCGTTATTAACTGCTTCCTCAATAATGTAGAAAACCACACCAAGACGGTTCAACTCCATAGTATCATCGATACCATCAAAGGTATCAATGTGAACGTGCTCCTGATATGTCTCCTGCATTTTATCCGCAAGCTGCTGCAGGGCGGCATCAAGCCCCTGTGATTCAAGCGCCAGAGGGCGTAAAGTAAACAGCATCTGCCGGATTTCTTTTGTTGTGCGTCGAGCCAGCTCTTCAATCCGTTCCAGCTCCTCCAGTGTTGCCTGTGGATCACGTTCCAGCAATTTTCGTGTGAAGTTTATGCGCATTGCAATAGCCGAGATGGACTGAGTAGGTCCATCATGGAGGTCACGGGCCAGCTTCTTTCTGGCCTCCTCCTGTATTTCAACAATCCGCTCCTTTTCTTCCTCAAGCTCACTGTAAAGACGTGCATTCTGGAATGCGATCATAATCTGCTGCGCAACGGCTTCCAGCAGCTGCAGCCTGTCCTCGCTGAAATATTCCTGCTTCCTGTGCGCCACAAGAAGCACGCCATACATCTTCAAGCCCGCAGAGAGCGGCATACAAACGACAACTCGTGAAACCTGGAGAGCAGTCAGTCTGCGAAGTTCCGGATCCTGCGAAGGCTGAAGGCTGATAGTGGATTCACCCGTGGTCAGCGCCTCTGCTACAACCCCTTTCCGCCCGGGAAGCCTGGTCCTCATATCGGCCTGGCTTAACCCTCTGGAAATTGCTACTTGAAGCTGATCATCATCAAATAACAGAATTGCGCTCTTGGGGCGCGTTGTACTCTCATCGGGATCGATCATGACTTCATCCACAAGATCGAGAGCCAGTGAAAGAACACGTTCATAACTAAGGGTTGAGTTAAGCGCTCCAGTAAGTTTGTTTACAATGCGGAGCCGCTCAATTTCGCGCTCAAGCTGCTTTTCACGATCAACAGCAGGCACTTGACGACCTGATTTTTTGTCGTCGCCCGATTTTGATTGTTGACCACTCAACCAGCCAAGAAGAGTTCCCATATACTTTTTCACCTGTCGGCGTAAGCAGTACTCCTGAATTCCAAGACCAGTACAGCCTTTTCCTTGCCTTGCTGCCCTGCGAAATATTGCGCCAAAAGCCAGAGGTGCCCGACGGTTGCTGCAGCCTGTATGGTACGTTAAACAACTTCATTGACTGTTCGGACCTCTGCTGTATAACAAGTATCCCCTATACTGGCATATTTCCAACTTACAATGTGCCTACAATTCGCATTGGACCTGATCCAGAAACCCGATTCTTTAATTATTGTAGCACGTTAGCCCATCTGCCAGCATACTCCGAACATCTTTTGCACTGATTCGGGATATTAATGGATTAGCAATTATATTGATAAAAAATAAATTTACCAGCAAAATGCTGCAGATTCCCGCCATTTTTACTCGTAACTGCGTTCCTTTTTTTGTCTATAAAACATGATCTTTTATCTCCAGAACCTGGATAAGACCGTCAAGTACTTCCCGCTGCCGCCGGAGATCCACAGCAAGTGTTTCCTTCTGCTTAATTGCATCCCCTTCAGGGTCTACCGCTTGCAGGCAGTACTGCCACAGAGCCTTTTTGAAATCTGATCCATCAGGCGGAACAGGCATTCTCTCTTCAGCTTTTTTTTCAAAAAAAGCCTGCTGCCATGCCTGAAGCAGCCACGGAGCCGGCTGCCAGCCCTTGCGTATCATTTTGGCCGCGAGCACCGCATCGAGATCGACCTCGATTGCGGAAGCAGCCAACAGAAGCATCATATAAGTATCAGCAAGTTCGATTTCGATCTGGCTTTCACGCTCGTTATTGCGAAGCCACCCATCTCCTACCATACCGGATCGCATGATGGCGTCAAATGTTTCACCCAATTCTGTCTGTGCAAAAATAACCGCGGGAAGCAGCTCCGGCACCTTGCGTCCTGTTTGTTTGAAGTAATCAAGTATCTGCTTAATCATTATCTCTCCTTGCCAATCTGCGTTGCATGACAACAATCCAATAAAAGCTTTCTTTCCTCATAGACATACTGCCCGGATTTTACCTCAGCTGTCTCCTTATTCATTCTGAGACAGCTGTTCGGCAATCAGACGGTCCACCTTCCCCATGGGATAATCGGAAAGCCTGTTAATTTTCGGCCATGCCAATTCGTCGTGTTCGTTTGGTGTTGGCTCACCGCTTTGAATCTGGCAGCTGAATGCTGTCACCGTTACTCTGAAGTGTGTATAAGCATGTCGATATGTCCCGATTTTATCGGCAACTGAGACCTGGATATCCAATTCTTCTTGCAGCTCGCGCCGCAAGCAGTCAGGAAGGCTTTCTCCTTCCTCCTGCTTTCCTCCGGGAAATTCCCACAATCCTGCCAGGAGCTTCCCGGAAGGACGTCGCGCCAGCAGCACATTTTTTCCGTGCTGGATAACACCCGCCGCAACATGGTAATGTGGTATCGCCTGCCTCGGCTTCCGGAACGGTATTCTATCCTGGCTACCTTCTGCAAACGCCTGGCAGTGCTCGTTTAGAGGGCATGCCTCACAGCGCGGCTTTGCGGGCAGGCAGATAAGTGCACCAAGGTCCATCAAAGCCTGGTTGAAATCGGATGCTTTCCCGGGGGGCAGAAGGCTTTGAGCCTTTTCTATCAGGTTCATCTTGCCTTTCCTGGCAGAAAGATCTTCTTCAACACCCAGAACCCGTGCCAGAACCCTCTTCAGGTTTCCGTCGAGCGTTAGGACATCCTGGTTATAAACAAATGCGGCTACAGCCGCTGCAGTATATTCACCAATTCCCGGAAGTTCCTTTAGTGATTTTATATCAGAGGGCAGATTACCATTGTAATCTTTAACAACAATCTTTGCGGTTCGATGCAGGTTCTGTGCTCTGCGATAGTAACCCAACCCTTCCCACATGGAAAAGACCTCATCGATCTCCGCTCCTGAAAGTGTTTCAAAATTCGGGAAGCGCTCCATCCAGCGTTTGTAATACGCAATCACAGTTTCAACACGGGTTTGCTGCAGCATGATCTCTGAAACCAGAACCGCATACGGCGATCCGTGCGCCCCGCCAGTTTCTCGCCACGGCAGCACACGGCCGTGTTTTTCATACCAGGACAACAGATTGCCGGCTATTTTTAGGGACATGGAAAAATTGTACCGGACAAAAGCAGCATATACCAACCCCAGGTATTGAAAGACGTACCAAAGTGTCATGTACACATAATGATCGCTGACCTTATAAAGCAGGTTCCAAAGGCATAACCATCACCAGACATTCTGAAAACAACGCGGCCTCCCAATGGAAGACTTCCTTTGCCTATAATAAACTCGCGCGCCCAATGATCCTGTACGGGCGATTTCCACAGGACTTAACTCTCATCAGAGGGCAGGAAATCAGCCTCACACTCTCAATGCAAGGTTTCTTCAAACCTGCCCGTCTCCCCCTGTACGGTTTTCCGAATGTCTTTTTCATCCTTTCATAAAAAATCAGGCTTGCACTTCATTGATGATTAAGCCAAACTTAGATCCATGCATCCGAATGGAGATCCATCCACAGAACCGAATACAGCACAAACGGAACCGTCTCTGCGCGTACGTATTCTGCACCGTCTCCGGAGAATCATCCCCAAACTCACCCTCAAACACCGCGCCCATGTTCAGGCTGTATTGAGAGATGCTTCAAACCCTGATTTTGACTATTTTCTTCTTGTTGTGCTTTCAAGTATTATCGCCACCTTTGGACTGATCACCGACTCTGCTCCGGTCATTATCGGTGCCATGCTGGTAGCACCATTGATGTCTCCGCTGCTGGGCTTAAGCCTGGCATCGCTAAATGGTGACGAAATCCTGCTCAGCAGGTCGATCACAGCCATACTTCGCGGAGCAATCCTCACCGTCTTCATGGGTTTCGTTCTTACATGGGTCGGGCGCTATCTCCCATTTACACCGCTGATCGAACCGTCCACTCAAGTTATCGCCCAGACGCACCCCAGCCCATTCGATCTGGGAGTCTCGATCGCCGGCGGCATTGCAGCCGCTTTTGCACTTGCCATGCCCGAAATCTCGGCTGCGCTGCCAGGAGTGGCTATTGCCACAGCTTTCGAACCGCCGCTGTGCACGATCGGGATTGGCCTTGCTCTTGGGGATTTTGGAATGGCCGGCGGTGCGCTGCTACTGTTCCTTACAAATACAGCTGCGATTGTTTTCGCCGGCGTGCTTACATTCTTCATCCTGGGGTTTCGCCCTAAGGAAGTAGATTTCCAATGGCGCAGTTTGCCGCGCAGCCTGATTGTCTCCGCCGTCCTCGTCCTGGTTCTCGTTGTGCCTCTGGTTTTTCTCAGCGCCAGCTTTGTACGGCAGGGCAAGGAGGAAATCGAAATCCGCAAGACCGTACAAAACACACTCGAGCAGCATCAGGCATCTCTTGTTTCGCTTGAGACAACCGAAAGTGAAGATGTCCTGGTAATCGAAATTACGCTGCGAAGTGAAACCAGCTTTATGTATGAAGACGTTGTCGCCTTGCAGCAGGAGCTGGCCACGAGATTGCAGCGAACCATTGCTGTCCGGGTCAATGTCATCCCGAGCTTACAGCTTGACCCGCTGGTGCCGCCTACCCACACCGCCACTCCCACGCTTGGGCCAACACCCACACCCACTGCGACGTCTTCCCATACAGCCACATCTACAGCCATGCCGACCAATACGCCCAACCCTACCGCTACCATCACAAACACTGCCACACCAGTCTCTCTTGTTATCGCAAACACAGGTTCGGATGTTCTCAGATTGAGAGCATTTCCTGAAGGCCCACAGATTGGCTATCTACGACCCGGAGATATTTTCCTTCGGTTGTATGAACAAGAGCTTGTAAACGGCATGGTGTGGATCCGGATTCTGGATCAGGACGGGCGCACAGGCTGGGTGCCGGAGTATTACACGGAACAGCTTTCCTCACCGATAAATACAGGCACACCTGCTCCGGATACGGGGCAGGATACAGATCAGCCGTAGAATTTCATGTGAAATTTTTTATACAATTCCATATGCTTTTTGGCTTTTTTCAGCCCAAACGATTCAAACAGGGTTCTAATATTCTACAAAGCAGTGCCGGGTTATAATGCAGGTAGACTGGATCTGGAAAAGGTCAGTTTCTAAACATAAAGGAAGGTCCCTATGATGCGTTTTGACCGCTTTACGGAGCGAGCCCAGGATGCGGCCCAACGTGCAGCCGAGATAATCCAACGCTATGGGCACAATCAAATAGACACCGAGCATATTCTGCTGGCAATGATAGAGCAGCCGCAGGGTGTGATCACACAAATACTGGAAAAACTGAAAATCGATGTAGATGATCTGGTAGAAAAAATCGATCAACAGCTGCGGAGCAGCCCCAAAGCAAATATATACGGCGGAGGCGCAGGTCAGATTTTTATCACCCCGCGTGTGAAGCGTGTAGTGGACATGGCCAATCAGGAAGCCAACAGGCTCAATGATGAATACATCTCCACTGAACACCTCTTTCTGGCGATCCTTTCAGAACGCAACACCGCCATTGCCCGCCTCCTGGCAGAGGAAGGCATAACCAAGATCCGTGTGCTGGAAGTCATCAAGGAAATCCGCGGCGGCCAGCGTGTTACCGACCGGAAAGCCGAGAATCATTACCGTACACTCGAAAAGTATTCACGCGATCTGTCCAAACTTGCTCGTGAAGGCAAGCTGGACCCCGTTATCGGACGTGATGACGAGATCCTGCGTGTGATCCAGATCCTCTCCCGCCGTACGAAAAGCAATCCGGTCCTGATCGGAGAAGCCGGTGTGGGTAAAACAGCGATTGTGGAAGGCCTGGCACAGAAGATTTCCAACAACGATGTCCCTGAAATCCTGATGGGCAAACGCGTTATTGCGCTGGATCTTGCCGCAATGATTGCCGGTTCACGATTCCGCGGCGAATTCGAGGAGCGGCTTCGGGCTGCGATCGAAGAAGTACAACGTTCCGAAGGCGAAATAATCCTGCTGATCGACGAGCTGCATACGGTTGTCGGCGCAGGCGCTGCCCAGGGTGCGATGGACGCCTCCAACATGCTCAAGCCGGCACTGGCTCGCGGCGAACTCCAGTGTATTGGCGCAACCACGCTGGATGAATATCACAAGTACATCGAAAAGGATTCTGCCCTGGAGCGACGCTTTGCTCCGGTTTACGTAGATGAACCCTCCATAGATGAGACCATCGACATGCTGCGTGGTTTGCGAGACCGGTACGAAGCCCACCACAAGATCACCTTCACCGACGAAGCACTGGTAGCCGCAGCCCGGCTTTCAAACCGCTATGTTTCCGACCGCCGACTGCCGGACAAGGCCATCGACCTGATCGATGAAGCTGCTGCTAAACTGCGTGTCGCCCTGTACTCCCTGCCAAGCGACCTGAAAGAGATGAAACTTGAGCTGGATCGTCTTCAGGCAGAAGAGGAACAGGCCGGCATAGAACGCGACTATGAACGAGCCGCCGAGAAAAAGGCAGAACGTCTTCGTATGGAAACAGATTTTAAAGAAAAAAGAGACTCCTGGGAGCAAGAGCACAAGCTGGATGAAATTGTTGAGGAAGAAGATATTGCATCTGTTGTAGCCCAATGGACCGGCATTCCGGTAAGCCAGATGTTGGAAACCGAAGCCGAACGGCTGCTCCAAATGGAGGAACGGCTGCATGAACGTATCGTCGGCCAGAGTGAAGCCATCCATGCGCTTTCCGATGCAATCCGCCGTGCCCGTGCCGGCCTTAAGAATCCGCGCAGGCCAATCGGCTCCTTCATCTTCCTTGGATCTTCCGGTGTTGGTAAAACAGAATTGGCCAAAGCGCTGGCGGAATTCCTTTTCGACGATGAGGATGCACTCGTTCGTGTCGACATGAGTGAATACCGCGAACAGCACACTGTCTCGCGTCTCTTCGGCGCTCCTCCCGGTTATGTCGGGTATGAGGAGGGTGGGCAGCTGACAGAAGCTGTACGCCGCCGGCCCTTCCGTGTGATCCTGTTTGACGAAATCGAAAAAGCTCATCCTGAAGTATGGAACGCACTGCTGCAGATTCTCGATGACGGCCGCCTCACAGACGGCCAGGGCCGTATTGTCGATTTCCGAAACACGGTCCTGATCATGACTTCCAACCTGGGCACTGAGTTTGTCACCAAATCCGGTTCGCTTGGGTTCCTCCAGCAGGGCAAGGACGGGCAGGATGACGGTGCAGAGGAGAAAATTGAGCGCGAGTTAAAGAAGACATTCCGTCCGGAATTCCTCAACCGTATTGACGAGATCATCATCTTCTCGCCGCTGACGGTCGAACAGATGGAAAAAATAGTCGATCTGCAGATGGAGCAAGTCCAGGAGCTACTTGCAGAGAACGGGCTTTCAGTTGAACTGACTGACAGGGCACGAAAGTGGCTGGCTGAAGAAGGATACGATCCTGCCTTCGGCGCACGCCCGCTGCGCCGGGCACTCCAGCGCCATGTGGAAAGCGAACTTTCGGTTATGCTTCTGCAGGGTAAATTCAAGGAAGGCGATACTGTATTGGTTGACTTCGATGAAGAGAAGGGCGTCCAATTCGAACGCCTTGAGAAAAAATCAAGGAAGGAAGAACCTGTTTCTGTCTGACGCTCTTCGGATCGCAAACATTTCCAGACACCCCGGAATTTCCCGGGGTGTTTTTTTTCTCACTTTGGCCAGACAAGGATGAAATGCCCGGAATAAAAGCAGCCTGCCGGACGGGTGGAAGGAAAGTCTTATAGAAAGGAAACTGCTCCTGTACCCTCCGATCTACAGGCATGGAAATCTACATTTCTGATCGGGAGGGTAATATGCGGGCCAAGTCGGACTGGACCAGGCAGTTACGGAAGGGAGGATTTGGGAGAAGCTTCTCACATGCTTCTTCCATATGGCGCCTGCGAGGTATCGCTGATACATGGTTCTGGCAGCAGATATGCTCCGGCTTCAGGAACTGAAAAAAACTGAAATCAGAAAATTGTAAACACGAGCGCCGCAGCTGCCAGAGCCGCCAGGATAACTGCCAGAACAAATGCTTCCCCGACATAGAGGATCGCTGCAGCAGAAAGAAAGCCGCAAAATAAAACCGCAGCCAGCAGCTTTCGCCCCAGTTGAGCAGCCTTATTAAAATCGCGAGCAATATCAGGCGCAGGCCTGGCCATCACAACAAGTTTTCCTGACTCCAGATTTTCCAGCGCTGAATCCAGGCGCTGCGGCAGTTCCAGAAGCCGCCGGCCCTCCTGCAGGATCTGTTCAAGAAGCATATCGAACCAGTCTTCCTGTTCATCAGATAACCAGCGCCGCGCATAGGGAACAAGCAGCTCAAACGGGTTGAATTCTTCATCCAGGCTGCTGCAAAGCCCTGAGAGAATTCCAAGACATCGCCCCAGGAGAATCAGGTCAACCGGCACCTGGATCGGAAGCTCGTAAAGCAGGTCCACATATTTTTCTGCCAGGCCCTTAGCTTCGGACATATCGAATTCGGATATCTCGCGAATACTTTTCCCCCAGATCCGTTCAAGCATTTCCCCCTCAGCCTGTGCAATACGCTCCAGATCTGCGCCCGGCAGCAGGAAACCGAGGCCATCGTAAGCTCTTACCAGGCGATCGACGTCACGTGAAACAACAGCTGCCAGGACCTCTTTCAGGTTTTTCCTGACATCTTCAGGCAGCCTGCCGACCATGCCAAAGTCTACAAAAACCAGCCTCCAGTTTTCTTTATCTACGGGTTCAACAAAAAGATTTCCTGGATGTGGATCGGCATGGAAAATATCTTCTTCGAATATCTGACGCAGATAGGCATTCATAACACGGGTGGCAACATCAGCCGGGTCGATGCCTGCCGCCCTGATCTGCGCAATGTCTGTAACCTTGATGGTGTAGACATCTTCCATCACAAGCACACGCCGGGTGCTGTACTCCGGGAACACTTCCGGAATGTGGATCTCCGGATCACCGGTATACATCTCCAGGAAACGGTCTATGTTTGCGGCTTCCTGCTCATAATCCAGCTCATCACCGATAACGCCAGAAAATTCCTTATAGAGTGCATCAAGGTTTACCCGGTTTCGTATCAAACGGAATAATCCCAGCCAGCGGAAAACCACTTTTAAAGCCCGCAGATCTACATCCACAATACCTTCTATCCCGTTTCGCTGCACCTTGAGGACGATTTCGCTGCCATCCTTCAATCTTGCCCTGTGCACCTGCCCCAATGAGGCGGAAGCCAGCGGGTGGGGATTTATAAATTCCAGGCGATCTGAAACCGGCATCCCCCACTCACTTTCAATAACACACTCAACAGCTTCATACGCCTCAGCAGAGACTTCATCCTGAAGCCCTGATAATTCATCGGTTATTGAAGAGGGCAGGATATCCTGCCTGGCTGAAAGGAACTGGCCGACTTTGATCCAGATCCCGCCGAGATACAGCGACAGATCACGGTATTGTTGGGCAAAACGAGAGTAGAAACTTTCCCGGGAAATAGCACGGGTCCGCAGGAGAGGCATACGGCGCAGAAGAAATTCGTACCAGATAGTCCTGACCAGTCTAAGAAAGAAGAAAGCCAGAATACGCACGTAGCGCCTGGTTAGTGAACTGGCAGCAGTGCTTTCCGGCTTATTCATGGCCTGCTTTCTTTCCCTGTGAAGCACCCCATGCTTACAGGATTGCCCGCATTTTCCGCAGACAAATTTTGATGCTATAGAACCTGGACAGCTTTGTTCTTCCTGTGCGCTCTCCTGGTGAAATATTTCACTACCTCAGCTGCTATCGACGGAAGTATAAGAAGCGGCAGTATGATTTCCCACTGTGTCCATGTGAGGGGTACTGTGTTAAAGATCGGCTGAGCAAATGGGATGTACGTAACTGCCAGCAGGAGTACCAGCGAAAATGCCACAGCATATACCATCCATTTATTGGTGAATATCCCTATCTTAACCAGCGGATAATGCTCAGAACGTGCGGTAAAAGCCCGCAGCAGTTCCGAAAATGACAGGGTAATAAATGCCATTGTACTGGCGGTATTCGGAGAATCCGCGTAGAAACGCTGGCCCAGGAAGAAGGCGGTGAGCGTCACGCCGGTAATTGCAATCGTCTGTATCAGGATTCCAAGCTGCATACGCTTGTTGATGATCGGTTCTTCCGGCGGCCGCGGCTGCTGCTCCATAATATCCGGGTCACCTTTCTCCATACCCAATGCCAGCGCAGGAGCACCATCGGTAATCAGGTTGAGCCACAGAAGCTGAAGCGGGGTAAGCGGAGAAGGAAGTCCGGCCAGGATAGCAATAAAGATTGATGCTATCTCAGCAAGGTTGCACGAAATCAGGTAGTAAACGAACTTGCGGATGTTGGAATAGATAACCCGGCCCTGCTCCACCGCAGCCACAATGCTGGCGTAGTTGTCATCGGTTAAAACCATGTCTGCCGTTTCCTTGGCGACATCCGTACCGGTTACACCCATGGCAACACCGATATCAGCACGTTTGAGTGCCGGGGCATCATTCACCCCATCGCCTGTCATTGCGACAACTTCGTTGTGCGACTTCAACGCCTCAACAATACGTACTTTATGCTCAGGCGACACCCGGGCATATACGTCGGTATGTTGAACCACAGCTTTTAACTCTTCATCTGACATCTTCTGCAGTTCCGGACCAGCAAGGTGTTGATGCCCTTCCTGCAGCAGTGAAATCTCCTGAGCAATCGCTCTGGCTGTGTCCGGATAATCACCTGTGATCATCACCGTCCGAATGCCTGCGTCACGGGCAAGCTGGATCGCTGAAGCAACTTCCGGGCGTGCAGGATCGATCATCCCGACCAGGCCCACAAACGTCAGGCTGTGCTCGACTGTTTCAGGAGTAGCATTATCCGGAACATCTTTTTCGAGGCGATATGCCACAGCCAGTACTCGCAGGGCCTGGGCTGCCATACTTTCATTCGCAGCAAGGATCTGCCGGCGTTTGTCTTCATCCATCGGAGCAGGTGTATCATCCGACTGCTGGTAGCTGCTGCACAGGTCGAGCACAACATCCGGTGCGCCTTTCGTAACAGCAACCTCCCACTGCTGCTTGCTGTCATCATAAAAAGGACTTGCGTCATCAGGATGTGGGGCAACCACCTTGTGTATGGTTGTCATCCTCTTGCGTTGGGAATCGAACGGGATTTCATTGATACGCGGGAACGCTTTTTCGAGATTTTCCCGCCTTGCGCCAGCCTTGGCTGCCGCAACAAGCATCGCTGTTTCAGTTGGATCGCCTACAAGACGGATCTTGCCGCCCCCATCGCCTTCCTCGGCCATCTCAATTACACCATCATTATCAAGGGCTGCCACCCATAAAGCGGTTGTCAGCGCCGGAATGGTTGAAAGTTCAAGCTGCTGGCCGTCCAGTTTGAACGAGCCTTCCAGCTCATGGTCACCACCAGTAACTTCCACCATGTTTCCGTCGACCCAGATGTATGTAACGGTCATCTGGTTCTGGGTCAGTGTACCGGTCTTGTCTGAGCAGATGACTGTGGTGGATCCAAGCGTTTCCACAGAAACCAGCCGGCGGATAAGAGCATTGCGCCGGATCATCTCGCGCATCCCCAAAGCCAGTGTAATGGTTACAACAGCAGCCAGTCCCTCGGGAACAGCAGCGACTGCAAGGCTTACCGCCACCATGAACATCTCTCGCGGATCCAGCCCGTACAACCATCCCACACCAAATACGACAGCACAAACTGCCAGCGCTGCAATTCCCAGAAGTTTTCCCAGATGGTCGAGCCTGTTCTGCAGCGGTGTCTGTTCCTCCTGCACCGACTGCAGCATTCTGGCGATCAGGCCGATCTGTGTATACATCCCTGTACTGACAACCACACCGCGTCCGCGGCCGTATGAAACCATGGTCCCGCTGAAAGCCGTGTTGATACGGTCGCCCAGAGGGACATCCTGGCGAAGGGTCAGCTGTGCATCTTTCTCGACAGGTACGGATTCTCCTGTCAGTGCAGCTTCTTCTACCTTCAGGTTAACTGTCTCGAGCAGGCGCAAATCTGCCGGTACATAGTTTCCCGCCTCAAGAAGCACCACATCTCCGGGCACCAGCTCGCGCGCCGGCACCGTAACACGATGGCCATCGCGGATCACATGTGCATCCGGCGCAGCCAGCTTTCGCAGCGCCGCCAGCGCTTCCTCGGCCTGTTTTTCCTGTACAACACCAAGAACAGCATTAAGAATGACGATCGCAATAATTGCACCAGCTTCAATAAGGTCTCCCATCAATCCAGAGACAACAGCTGATACGATCAGCACTATTACGATAAAGTTGTTTAATTGATCCAGAATCATCTGGAGGAAAGTTGTTCTGTCGGCCTCTTTCAGTTCATTGGAGCCGCATTTCTGCAGGCGCTCTGCAGCTTCTTCGCTGGAAATACCTTTTAAGGGGTCTGTCCCCAGCTTGTTAAAAAGCTCTGTGGGCTGCAGCATATGCCAGATCGGCGATGGCTCATCGGTTTTTTCATTTTCAGGGGAAGAAGAGGGAAGAGGTGTGTTGTCAGATTCCATTTGTCTATCACTATCCATTTTTCTTGTTTTATTTTAAAAGGTAAACAATCAATTCACGACATTCTACCATGCAATAAGCACTTATCCTGACGGCTCTCTGACAGAATTCTGAGGGATTTTCAAGCTGTCCGCGCTGCAATATCCATGCATAGAAGCGGTTTTTATACGAAAAAAATGGGCTGCCAGATAGATACTGGCAGCCCTACAAAGGAGAGGGACCTTCAAACTTACCCTTACCCTTTTACGGCACCGCCTGTCAGGCCGCGCACGAAGAAACGCTGCAGGCCAAAGAACACAAGCATTGGGACAATGAACGACAGGAATGCAGCACCAGTCAGAATATGCCAGTTACCTCCACGCGGGTCGATCAGGTTGGCGATCTGTACGGTAAGAACCGGACGTGTCGTCAGGAAGATTTTAGCCACGAGGAAATCATTCCATATCCAGATAAACTGGAAAATACCCAGTGAGGCAATCGCTGGAACCGACAGTGGAAGAGCAAGCTTCCAGAACGCTGTCCAGTGGCTCGCACCATCGATGTAGATCGACTCGAATACCTCTCGCGGAAGTCCACCCATAAAGTTACGCATCAGGTAAACGGCATAAGGCAGTCCAAAACCTGTATGGAAAAGCCAGATGCCAACAAAAGTGCTCTGCAATCCAAGATCAGAATACAACCTTGCAATCGGGACAAGCGCCATTTGCAGCGGAATAACCTGCAGCCCGACAAGTATGGCAAAAATCCACATTCTTCCAGGAAAATCCATCCAGGCAAACGCATAAGCCGCAAATGCTGCAAACAGGATCGGCAGAAGTGCTGCCGGAATGGAAACAGCCAGTGTGTTCAGGAAGGCTTGCCCCATACCTTCTGAATTCAAGAGGTCACTGGTCGTACAATCGAATTTCGATGTAGTGCTTTCAACTCCCTCATCGCAATCTGTCAGGTAATCCTGCGTTCCCTTATACCCTACCATTGCATCGGCGTAGTTGCGAAGGCTCAATGCTGTTTCCGAACCTCCAGCTTCGCCGGATATGTTTTCCATGTAGGCAAGCACAGGTGCAAGCGTTTCCAGCGCGGCCTTTGGGTCCTCAAGCAGACTCTGATCCTCAAGATGAGGCTGGCCATCGATTTCATTCCGCAGCATGGCCAGAAGCCTGTTGGAGCGCGGATATTCTGCTACAAGTGCGGGATCGGAAAGATCCGCATCTGGAAGCAGGTCGCCATTCTCACCATGACAGGACGCACAATACTGGCCATATTCTGCCTGACCTTCGATTTCTTTTGACGCCGGTGTTAATACGTTCCACCAGCCGGTCGTGCGTACAGCCTCCCGTGAACGAAATGACGAAATGAACACACCCAGAGTCGGAACTATCCATACGATAACCAGGAAGATAACGATCAGGTTTAGCGGCAACCTGGAGAAAAATTGATTCCATGAACTGAACGGTTTCATCGCATTTCCTCCTGTGCCTGGAATCGGCGGACATTGATAATCATGATCGGAATGGTCAGCACAAGCAGCAAAACCGCAATGGCCATCGATTTACCCGTATCCGTCACAATCAATTTGAACATCCGATTGGCGATTACTTCAGTCCCGAAGTTGCCTCCGGTCATAACAAAAACGATATCGAATATTTTCAGAATGATGATGATCAGTGTTGTAAAAACAACTGTTACGGTGGGAAGAATCATCGGGAACATGATCTTCCAGAAGACCTGCCACTCATTCGCTCCATCAACACGTGAAGCTTCGAGCACTTCCGTAGGAAGGCCTTTCAGTGCGGCAGAAAGAATGGTCATACAGAACCCTGCCCACAACCATACACCTACGAGCATCAATGCCAGGTTGTTGAGAATCGGAGTGCTCAACCAGGCAACCGGATCTGCTCCCATTCCAACAAGCAGCGCATTCAACACGCCGATCTGTTCACCACCGCCAGAGATGATCGCATACATAAATCGCCAGATCACACCGGCACCGATAAACGAGATCGCCATGGGCATAAATATCACCGCTTTTACAAGCGCTTCATATTTCACCTTGTCCGCCAGCACCGCGATCAGTAATCCGGCAGCGATTGTCAGGGGGACCATTACAAGCAGCCACAATGCATTGTTACGCAGAGCAATGGTCATATCTGGATGTGTCAGTGCATAGCGGTAGTTTTCAAACGTGCCCCAGCAGGGCTCATCTTCCACACATGTAGTGGATGCAGGAAGCTCTCCCGCCCGGTCACGAAAACTTAGGACGACTGTGTTCACAGTGGGGTAAACAATGAAAACCAGGATGACGATAAGTGCCGGAAGGATATACAGCCAGGGCACCACTTTTCCCTGCTGCATAATTTTCGGTGCAGCCATAGCTCTCCTCCTGAATTGAACCGGGAAAAAAGGTGCCGGGGAAATCCCCGGCACCCAACTTGCTGAACTTTCTTACTGCCCAAGTGCGCTTTCCTGTACACCGGCTGCAACAGCCAGTGCTTCGGGAATATCTGCGCCCTGAACACTGTCAACGATAGCCTTCCATTCCGCCTCACCAAACGGTGCGGGAATGGCATCACCGAGATCCGGTGTAAAGCCTTCAGCTGAATCCAGCGCTGCGGCTTTCTTGGCCAGCGCTGCGTCTGTGTATTTACCCACCGCCCAGATATTGGGGGACAGGTCAAAGCCGGCCCGCGCCCAGGCAGCTGCGCCTTCGGCGCTGGTCAGGTAGGACACAAGTGCCACGGTGGCTTCACTGTCGCTGAAAGCCATCATGTAGTCCGCGCCGCCCTGCATGCCCTGTGCACCCGGGAAGGCGAAGAAATCGTAGTCTACGCCGTATTCCAGGTCGGGATACTGTGCTGCTACCTCGCCGCCCGCAAATCCGGACTGCTTGACCATCATGGCTTCTGCCGGATCACTGAATACTTTATAGATAGCATCCAGGAATGGGGTGGTCACTGTTCCGGTAGCGCCGCCGACTGTATACATTTCATCAGCAGCCCAGGCAACATAGGTTTCATACGCCTCTACCACACCGGCATCATCATAAGCAACCGACCCATCGATCAGGCCCATTACATACTCCGGACCCTGCTGAGCCAGCAGCAAATCCTGAATGAAATCGGATCCGGTCCATCCGGTAGCTGCGCCACTTTCCATACCCATACTCCAGGGAATGTTGCCATCGGCAACCATCTGCTCAACAAGTGTGTCAAGCTCTTCCATGGTTGTGGGGACTTCGTAACCAAAGGTCTCAAACTGAATCGGGCTGTACCATATAATCGACTTGATATCGGCTTTCATAGGTACGGCCAGCCAGCTGCCGTCGAATGTGCCGAAATCCTGCCAGTAGCTGGCGTAGTTATCAGCAACGCCACCAAGAGCACCAATGTCCTGCAGCAGATCTGTATACAGTAGAGCTGGAGCTGTGGACGGCCAGAACAGAACGTCCGGTGGTGTGCTTTTAGCCTTGGTGTCCAGCACCGCTGCATCGCGGGTTGACTCAGCAACAATTTCCACATCACAGGCTTCCACAAAGGGTGCCAGCACTGTATTGATCTTCTCTTCTTCTGCACCCGTCCACTGAGACATCATGGTCAGGGTTTGCCCTTCAGCACCCATGCAGTCAATGGCGGGAGCCAGAGCAAGACCGTCACGCTGCGCTGCGGCAGCGCCCTTGAGGGCAGTAGCCACATCCGTACCCTGAACAACCTCAACAAGAGCCTTCCATTCCGCCTCACCAAACGGTGCGGGGATGGTGTCGCCCAGGTCAGGGGTAAAACCGGAAGCGCCGGCCAGAGCTTCAGCCTTCTTTTCCAATGACACATCAGGGTAATTTCCAAGTGCGCCGTTATTCGGCGAGAGGTCAAAACCAGCCTGAGCCCAGGCAGCGCCGCCGTCAACACTGGTCAGGAACGCTACCATCGCTTTCGCTGCATTGCTGTCGCCGAAAGCCATCATGTAATCAGCGCCGCCCTGCATACCCTGTGCACCGGGGAACGCGAAGAAGTCATAGTCCACGCCGTATTCCAGATCAGGATACATTGCGACTACTTCGCCGCCCGCAAAGCCGGACTGCTTCACCATCATGGCTTCTGCAGGATCGCTGAAGACCTTGTATATCGCATCCAGGAATGGGGTGGTAACAGTGCCGGTAGCACCGCCGACCGTATACATATCGCTGGCGGCCCACTTTGCATAGGTTTCATATGCCTGCACTACGCCGGCATCATCATAGGCAACCGAGCCATCGATCAGCCCCATCACATACTCCGGACCCTGCTGGGCAAGGAGCAAATCCTGGATGAAGTCGGAGCCGGTCCAGCCTGTTGCTGCGCCGCTTTCCATACCCATGCTCCAGGGAATGTTGCCGTCAGCTGCCATCTGCTCTGCAAGAGCATCGAGTTCTTCCATGGTTGTAGGGACAGCGTAGCCAAAGGTATCAAACTGCACCGGGCTGTACCAGACGATCGACTTGATGTCAGCCTTTACAGGGACAGCCAGCCAGCTGCCGCTGACGGAGCCCAGATCCTGCCAGTAGGCAGCATAGTTGGTCGCATCAGCACCGAGAGCTCCAAGGTCCTGAAGCATATCGGTATAAAGCAGTGCCGGTGAGGTGGACGGCCAGAACAGGATGTCGGGAGGCGTGCTCTTCGCCTTGGTATCCAGCACAGCCGCGTCACGAGTTGCTTCCGCCTCAATGGTTACATCACAGGCTTCGACAAACGGGGCGAGAACGGCATTGATTTTTTCTTCCTCAGCGCCTGTCCACTGATACATCACGGTCAGCGTCTCGCCTTCAGCGCCCATGCAGTCGATCATCGGGCCTTCATCAACAACTTCGGGCTCCTCGACTGCCTCAGGCTCTTCAGTTGGGGCTTCGGTCGGCTGGGCGCAGGCACCAAGAACCATGGCCAGCACCAGCAGGGCCGACAACCACAGTAAAGCTTTCCTCTTCATCTTTTCCTCCAGTTAATTCGAATTGATCGGAATCAATAGCTCTATCTCATTATCTTTTTGCCTGGTACTCCTTTCTGAACCTTGTTCTGTTGTGTTTTTTCAAATTTGTTCTGATTTAATCCTGTCCCCTAATCGGTCTGTTGTGATCCGCAGGAAGAACGGATAATCAATTCAGTATTGAGCAGCTCCATCGAAGGCGAAGAATCAAGCCCCTCAATCATCCGTGTCAGCAGATTCGCTGCAGTCCAGCCGATGCCATAAGCAGGGAGGCGGACTGTGCTTAAGGAAGGTTCGTGATAGACAGACATGGGGATGTCATCGAAACCGACAAATGCGAGGTCTTTCGGAATGGACAATCCGCGGCGGTTGGCGGCCTTCATTGCACCAATTGCAACCGTATCACTGGTGGCAAATACTGCGCTGAATTCCTTTTCTCGTACCAGGAGTTCTTCCATTGCGGCCTCGCCGCTTGATGGTGAAAAATCTGCAGAAACCATCAACTCTTCGGAGAAAGGCAGTCCTGCCTCTTTCAATGCCGCTTTATAGCCCTCGAGCCGTGCAGCCGCAGCAGTAAACACAAGCGGAGCATGCAGCAGAATGGCAATACGTTTGTGGCCGAGCTGAATGAGATGGCGTGCAGCCATACGGGCAGCTGAAAAATTATCAACATCAACAGCAGCAACATCGACATCAGGCCACTGGCCCTGCAGGACAATGGGAAAATCGCCGGTAAGCAGTCTTCGCAAGCCGTTGTCATCTGTCCGCGGGCCGGAAAGAATAATTCCATCGACGTGTCCGCCGCGCAGCAGGTATTCACAGCGTTCGCTGCCATCCCGGACGGGAATGGGAGCAAGCAGTACTTCATACCCGGCTTTCGAAGCTGCGTCGTACACACCGCGCAGTACCTGGGGCAGAATGGCATCTGCAAAGGCACGTTCAGCAGACTGCCGCTCAACGTAAGCCAGGATGCTTGTTTTTCCTGTGACCAGGCGCCGGGCTGAAGCATTGGGGTGATAACCGAGCTGTTCCGCAGCGTCCAGGACGCGCTGTCGAGTATCTTCACTGATTCTCATACCGCGAACATCATTTAAGACAAAAGATACCGTTGTCCGAGAGACACCGGCCAATTCGGCAACTTCACGTGAGGTAACACGTTTTACCATATACTCCCCGATTTGCTGATACGTGTTAGCTATAGTATTATTGCATTGTACGAGATCGGAGTCAAGCGCGGATTCGCCGTTACAAATTACTCCCAACCGCCCTTCCTCCAACATTTTGCTTATAATAAAGGTACTATTTTGTTCCTTATCTTACTTTTGAGGGATTCTTATGCTAGACCCAGTTACCACTCAACCGAAACAACTGCAGGACTACCGCCAGATCGTTGGAGACGAACTTGTCGACGAGATCCTCTCCCTGGCTGCTCCTTTAAAAGGCACCCGCATTCTCCATATCAACGCAACCGCATTCGGCGGAGGCGTAGCTGAGATCCTCATGTCGCTCGTGCCGCTCATGCAGGATGTCGGGCTGGAAGCCGGCTGGCAGGTTATCCAGGGCACCGATGAGTTCTTCAACGTAACCAAAGCCAGCCACAACGGCCTTCAAGGCATGGAACTGCCTCTGACAGAGCCGATGAAAACTATCTGGGAAGAATACAACCAGCTCAACGCAGATCGATTCGAAGGCGAATACGATATCATCATTGTCCACGATCCGCAGCCAGCAGGGTTGAAATTCTTTCGGGAGGGGAAAGGCGCACAGCATTGGATCTGGCGCTGCCATATCGACACTTCACACCCTAACCCTGATTTCTGGAATTTTTACGCCCCTTATATTAACGCGTATGAAAGCGCCGTCTTTACACTGAAGGAGTATGTAGGCCCGGGAGTCGCCTTCAAGAACCTGGCAATTATCCCCCCCACTATCGATCCCCTTTCTGAGAAAAATGCACCGATCCCTCTCGAAAAAGCCCGGGGAGTCATCGCCTCATTCGGCATCGACACAGAACGGCCCCTGGTAACACAGGTCAGCCGCTTTGACCCATGGAAGGACCCCCTGGGCGTGATCGACGCCTACCGCATTGTGAAAGAATCTATCCCTGAGGTCCAGCTTGCCCTGGTGGGCTCCATGGCCTCCGACGATCCCGAAGGCTGGTACTACCTGGATAAAACTGCTCGACACGCCGGAGAAGACAGCGATATTCACATCCTGCATAATTTCCACGGCGTGGGTGGATATGAGGTCGGCTGCTTCCAGACGGCTTCGGATGTCGTTATCCAGAAATCCACCCGTGAAGGTTTCGGACTTGTCGTCACTGAAGCACTCTGGAAAGGTGTGCCTGTTGTTGGCGGCAACGTCGGCGGCATTCCCCTGCAAGTCCTCGATGAGGAAACCGGCTTCCTGGTGAACTCCATAGAAGAATGCGGACAGCGTACTTTGCAGATGCTGCAGCAGCCAAAACTCCGAGCCGATCTTGGAGCCGCTGCACGCGAACATGTGCGCTCCAATTTCCTGATCACACACCATCTGCGTAATTACCTGAAACTTTTCCAGAAGGTATCAGGAAAATAACAAAAGCGGGAGTACTAATTTCCTTGCTGGAATAAGATGCGTACTTAACACTTTTATGCTAGACTGATCGATACAAATCAAAGCCGGAGCAAACCTCTGATCGGTGGAGACCAGAGGAAACGAATTTATTCAATATAGATAAGGAGAGTAGGATGGACCTGGGAAAAGCCTTTTCATTTGTTTTTGATGATTCCGAATGGATAAAGAAAGTACTTATTGCAGCCGCAGTTTCACTTATACCCGTCATCGGCCAGATTGTTCTTCTTGGCTGGGGCCTGACCGTGACACAGCGTATTCTTCGCAATGATGCCGAACTGCTGCCGGACTGGAGCGGTTTTGGCGAGTATCTTGGGCTGGGTTTCAAAGCATTTCTCGTCATGCTCGTTTACATGATTCCTGTTTTTATCCTTTCAGCACCTTCCAGCATTCTTGCCGGCTTTGTCGAAGATGAAACCATGGCAACAATCGTAACTGTCGTGAGCATACTGTGCAGCTGTCTGACCATTATTTACAGCATCGCGCTTGCACTGCTGCTGCCGGCTGCGTTCGGTATGGTTGCCGAGACAGAATCCATTGGTGCAGGCTTCAAGCTTGGTGAGATCTTCGGCATGGTAAAAGACAACATTTCAGCATACCTGATGGTTTTTGTCGGCATGATCGGATCCGGTCTTATCGGCGGCCTCGGCACAATCCTTTGTGTTGTCGGTGTGCTGGCAACCCAGGCATACGCAATGGCTGTCAATGGCCATCTTATCGGCCAGGCTTATATGAAATCAAAAGCCGCACCCGCCTTTGAGGGAGTACCCGAAGAACTTCAATCCTGATCCTTCAACAATACTTTTGCACCACCATTGAAATCGAAAAGGCTGCTTCCATACCTGGAGCAGCCTTCTTCATTCCCCTGGTTTGCGGCAGCAAGCTGCCGTGTTCCGCGTTGTATTGCTTCAGCTTCCCTCTTTCATTCCCCTGGTCAGTGTCACCATGGCTGCCGCATCATGGCATCCCCGGCAGCAGCTGTCCTGCCAGATCCACATGAAATACCTCCCAGCCAGGGTTCGCCTCCGTGACAGCCTGATTTACCCCGGGCCCTCTGTCGATCGCCACCTGCAGCTCCCTCTCCGAAAAGGGAGGGGCCAACGGTACATAAAGGCCGTACTCCCACCACGACTCCTGTGTCTCAAAAAACACAAGCGCGCGTTCGGTATGCAGTTCCTCAAGAAGCCATCGACTTTCAGCCGACATACCATTGATCGAACCTGCTTGTTTCAGGCGGGCTGGAAGATAACCAAAGATGTTCACACCGACAAACACTGCAAGAAACACGAGAACAAACCACCTTCGTGCCAGCTGCCATTTCTTTTTAACCCTGGTACCCCATCCCGAAATCCAGCCAACAGCAGCTGCGCTCAGTATGCATGCCGCCGGAATACCCTCGAAATAGTAGCGCGGCCCATACAGCCACGAACCTACCCAATAACCACCGTAGACCACGACCAGGACCGCCGTACTTCCCATCAGCATCCACAACTTCCTGTTTTTTCGTTGTACCCACAGACCTGCGGGGAGCAGAATCCAGGAAAATGAGAACCAGCCAAACAGGTCCCTTGCGCCGCTCCCCAGGCTGAGACGTGTGTTCCACCAGGCAAACCGAAGCGAGTGCCCGTTTTCTGTAACCCCGATTCCGGCCCCAAATCCGTAGCGGTCGTAAGGCCACCACAACGTGTACAGGTTCTGCCACGGATCACCAGTAAGGGCCGCCTGCCAGAGCGGCAGAATCAAACAAAATACAGCTGCCTGCATACCGATCCACAAAACAGCCATGCGCCTTGCGCGCCCCCCCTTCGCCAGCATGATTATGCCGTGAATAAAGAAGGGCGCTGCTATGCCAACCGCTGTCAGCGGTCTTGTGATCACAAGCATCCCCAATGCACAGCCTGCAGCAGCTATCCGTAGTGCTTGCTCAAGGCCTGCTTCAGAAACCTCATCTGTAAGGAAAAGCTCGAACCAGGCCAGGCTGAATACCAACACAAGCACCAGACTCCAGAGATGCGCCATCAACGATCCCGCAAGCATCAGGAACATCGGAGAGGTCACAAGCAGCAGAGATGCCAACAAGCCCATGTTCCTGTTCATCATACGGCTTCCCAAACGGTACAGCAGCCACACAGCTGCTCCAGCCAACAGCGGGTTGACCCAGGAAACCATCCCCAAACGCGCACCGAGTGAAAGCAATGCCGGCCAGCCCGGTGGATATTTCCCGAAACGCTGGCCCTGGAAATCGATCACAAATGGCACCAGTTGACTTTCCGGCTCAACTGGTGAAGGCAAAGTGAGCCTCCCCTGTGCCATCACCTCCGCCTGCCAGAAATAAGCAAACTCATCCTCAATGTGCGGTGTCTGCTTGTATACAAAAAGAGCGACCCAGGCCGCAGCCAGGATCGCAATCACCATCAAACCTCCAGCCAGAAGGTTCGCTGTACTCTTCTTCATTTCAGGAGGGACGCTGGTCGGCACCTACAGCCTTCAATGCTGCCAGCGCCGCATCATGCAGTGCACCGTTGGAGACAAGCACACCGGTGTTGTCCAGCAGCTCCCGGCCATGGGTAAAATCGAGCTTCTTGCCGGCAAGATCCGTTACCATCCCGCCAGCCTCCTCTACAACAATGGATCCGGCAGCCTGATCCCAGATTTTTTCGTGATAATCCGGCCTTGAAGGAGAGATCAGGCGCAGGATAAGTTCCCCTTTCCCTGCTGCCAGAACAGCAAACTTCGCCTGGCTGTCCATACGCACTGGCGGATGTGTGATCCCCATCTGGTCAACAAACACATCGATCTGTGAGACGTTGGTGTGGCCCTTTTCAAAGGAGCGCAGCACACGCACCTCTGAAGGTTCGATCCTGCTGCTCACCTGAAGCCGAATGAAGTCGGTTTCTCCAGCGCATTTTGCCCAGGCCGCCTCACCCCGTACAGCGATCATGACTGTGCCGTCACCTTCGATATCTTCCACCATATCCATATTGAGATTGGGCATTCCCAGCGCGCCGACAACCACTTCTCCATTTTCGATCAGCGCCAGCGCAACAGCATACTGCTGTCCCCGCAGGAACCCTTTCGTGCCGTCGATCGGATCCAGCGTCCAGAAGCGGCTTGCCGGTTCTCCGGCACCCGTATCGATCCAGTCCAGGACATCACTTCCTGAAGCATCCGGAAACACCTGCCGGACATACCTTTCCACGGCTTTACGTTTATCAGCCTGTTCTGGCTCTCGCAGAAAATGGCTTGCCTCTTCTCCCACAAGCGGATCATCGGGGAACTGCATTCGCATGCTCTGTGCAATAACTGCCTGCGACGCAAAATCCGCCACAGTTACCGGAGACCGGTCTTCCTTGGAGAGCGCCTGAATCACCATCTCGCGCTGGATTTTCTGGCAAAGCTGTGCGGCTTCGCTCACGGCCTTCAGAGCAAACTCCGCTTCTTTTTTATACCGATCAAACATACAGCCTCCTGATCAGGCCGCCCGGGTTTATGTGTATATTAAGTACCCGTCCGGCCTGGAAATATTTCCTGTCACAAGCAAGATAGTACCGCGGGAAGAAACGCGCCGCAACCCGAATCACTGATTACGCTGATTTCGGTGGGCGCCTTGCACTCACCGTCACAGATTACACGGATGGAGCCAATCGCCATTTCCTACCTCACTCTTATTACCTTGAGCCTTGCAAAAAGCCGTTGAGAGGATCCCCGGGTTTATACGAAGCTTTGGTATTCATTCCTCCACTCATCCGAGCCATCATAAAGAATCCACTTAAGTACCTTAACAGAGATTGCTCAAGCTGCATCACTGAAGATGTGTTTGTTGGAAATGAGGTGCGGCTGCAGCGTGTAAAAGGTTTTTCAGATGGAAATAATTTATAAAGAACTAACACTTTGTTTATTGAATTTCGATTCAGGCGTTCTAAGATCAATTAGATCGACAAACGCATCAAGTTGCTCAACATCCTTAAAAGTGCCTATAATGAATACGTAGTTCAGCAGTGGGTTTACTATCGAATCTACCAACAGAAAGTTGTCTGAGATGGCTGATAAAGCAGAAAAACAGCCTGGTTCCAGAGGGTGGTTCTGGAATATCCTCACTTATCTCGTGACTACAGCCGGCATCGTGGTGGGGGTTGACCTCTTATTAAGGCTTATCAAAGTAACGCCAGATATCCTGGGGACGCTGATATTCGTCCTCGAGCTTTCCATTTCAGCGGTACTGGCAAAGGAAGGCGCTGGAGAAACGGGCAGAAAAAATCTAGCTAACTTGATGAAACGGATGAAACTTCCACCGGAGCATTGGAAAGCACTGCGGTTTTTCCTGGTTTCGATTTTTGTACTGCTGCTTTTTATATTCTACAATCAGCTTCCTGGCCTGGCCGTGCACTACAATAACAAGGGGCTGTCACAATACCAGCAGGGCCTGCTCAAAAGTGCGGAAAATGACTACCTTCGAGCCATTAACCTGGACCCCGATTACACTGCTGCGCATTATAACCTGGGACTACTCTATGAAGAAATAGGGGATCGTGACCAGGCTGTAGTGGAATATCGCCTGGCCATGATCGGCGGGCTCGATGCAGCCTACAACAACCTTGCTCATCTGTACATCCTCGAAGACAAGCCGGATCAGGCCGTTCCCCTTCTGCTGAACGGCCTGGACCTCACTACCGACGAAAAGGTGCTCTATTCCCTATACAAGAACCTAGGATGGGCAAGACTCCAGCAGGAACGTTATATAGAAGCCGAAAACAGTCTGCATAAAGCCATCGACCTTTCACCAGACCAGGCTGCAGCCCACTGTTTGCTTGCCCGGGCACTTTACAGCATGGACAAACCATCACTGGAAGAATGGGAATCCTGCCTGTTTCTTGCTGACGGCCGAAACGCTGATGAGGATGTATGGATCGGACTCGCCAGGCAGAGGATTATGGAACTGGAGGATGGCGAATGAAAATCAGATTTTTTGTCTTATATCTCCTGGTTCTGCTGCTGTTGCTTCCAGCATGCAGCACTGCACCCGATTCCTCTTCCAACCAGAATGAGATGGATATTGAAGAAAGCACAACCGAAGACTCACAGGACGATCCCGGTTTGAACCTGCTTTTTATCGGTTCCGGACAGGCAAATTTGAAAAGGCGGGGATGGAGTGATTATTACCCGACAACTTTCGGAGTGAACGTCGCCCCTGGAGACCAGATCTATCCTGCAGCCGAATCGGAAATATTTGTGCTGTGTGCTAATCTTGACCGCTGGGACGTACCCGCAGGGATGCCTTCCGGCCTGAGTAATGGATGCGACACTGAAAGCGAACCAGTTCTTGTTCGGGAAAGCGGCAATATAGGAACCACGCGCGGCGGCGATCAGTCCTACAACATCCCTTACATCATCAATCCGAGAGGAAGCCGGTTGATGGATACAACTCCGCTGCTGCAATGGCACACTGTATCTGATACGTCCAGCTACCATGTGAGAATTCAGGGTGGCGATATTGATTGGGAGGTTGATGTCAGCGGTTCCTCCCTCGAGTACCCCGGAGACGTTCCGCTATCTCCCGGTGAAACCTACCTTCTGGTAGTTGAGGCGGATAATGGCAGAAGTTCACTCGAAGAGAATGTTCCCGGACTGGGCTTTTCCATCCTCCCGCCCGTGGAAGCTGTTGAGCTGGAAAGCTCTCTTTCATCACTTGAGGTACTGGATTTGCCTCCTGAGGCCGAGGAATTCGTGCTGGCACAGGTGCTGATCAGGCACCAGCTTCTGGCTGAAGCCCAACAGGTTCTTCTTGAACTCGCTGAACAGCCAGGGCTTCGTCCTGCTGTAAACCAGACACTCGGTGATGTCTATCTCCAAACCGGTCTTTACTACTACGCCGAGGATCAATTTCTTCAGGCCGCAGACATGTTTACAAGCCTGGGAGATGTAGAAGGGCAGGCGCTGGCCTATTCGAAACTTGGAGAAACGTACCGTATGCTCGGAAATAACGCGCTGGCCATCGATTCCTTCAAAGAGGCTGAAGCCCGATTAGAAATATTGGGAGACGAAGCATCGATCAAAGCAGTACAGGAAAAGCTGGCTGAACTGACTCCCTGATCCTACTGGAGAAATCATGGGGAAAAAGAACTACCGGCAATGGTTCATTCTTATCCTGCTGATACTGATCGCATATCCCAATACAGCCGTCTATGCAAACAGGATGCGCAGTCCGTATTCCGACCCGGAAAACGATTGCTCGAATGGCGTTAGCCTTTTTCTGGATGACCGGTATGACGAAGCGCTGCCGCTTCTTGTTTCAGGTTATTCGCAGCGGGATACCACATTTACAGATCCTGACACGCTCGGGCAGTGTGCCCTTGCCCTGGGGATTATTACCGCAGACAATGATCAATTCCAGCAGGCAATGGCAGCCTTCCAGGTAGCACTGGAGATATTCCAGGATACAGATAACCAGGAGTTCCTCTCGCATACATATAACAACATCGGCATTGCCTATGATTATGCAGGGGAGGATGAAGAGGCCATATCGAACTACCTGAAATCTGTGGAGATCGACAGGGCATCAGGGAACAAACACGGTGAGAGTTTGAATCTGCATAACACCGGTGCAGCTTACAGCGACATGGAAATGTATGATCAAGCGGATGATTACTTCCAGCAAGCACTGACTCTCCGCAGAGAGACCGGAGATGCCGAAGCTGAAACCCGCACACTGTTTTCCATTGGAATGATGAATTTCGAACAGGGGAGGTATGAAAACGCCATCGATGCTTATCAAAACGTACTGGATATCTTTATTGAATACGACTACGCCATTGGGCAGGCGGATGCTCTCTACGAACTGGGAGTCAATACAGCTTCTGCAGGAAATAATGACGACGCAAAAGAATACCTCGATGAAGCAAAGGGTATCTATCTCTCTTTTAACGATCAGGATGCTGTTAACTACATCGAAGAATTTCAGTCCGCGCTGGATAAGAATCAAATCGAACTCGTAACAGCCATCCGTCTTCTGGAACTTGGTATAGACCTGCAGGAGGAAGGAACGCTTGATAAAGCGCAGACTATTCTGAACACAGCCCTTCAGGTTTTTATCGAGCATGGAGACACAGAGAATGAAGGTTTCTGCTACTTCTTCCTTGGATCGATAGCCAATAGAAATCAGGAACACCAGACAGCGATCAGTCTGTTGGAAAAAAGCCTGGCCATATGGCAGGCCAGCGAAGATGCCAATATGGAGAGAAACACCCTGATTACAATGGGATTGAGTCTGCAATCCACCGGAGAGTACATTAAAAGCAATACGAGATTATCCAGAGCCTTGGAACTCGTGCAGCAGAATAACCAGGGAAAGGAGAGGGAAGGAACGATCCTTTGGCTGATGGGAAAGAATTACACCGAATTGGGTGAACTGGCATCTGCCGAGGATTCATTGGAACAGGCATCCGGGATCTTCCGGGAAATAAATGACAAGGAGCAGATCGCCAATACCGCGCTGAATCAGGCTTATGTTCTGACAGATCTGGGCCGGTATGAGGAAGCAGTATTAAAAGCCCGGGAAGCAGGAACTATCTTCGAGGAACTGTATCTTCTGTCAAAGCAGGCCAGCGCCTTATGGGCAATCGGCCAGGTAAATGCAGAAACCGGCCTCTACGATCAGGCTCTTGTTTACCTGGAAGAAGCGTACGAAATTACACAGGAAATCAATGATTACGAACAGCAGTGCGCGATTCTTAATGCCTGGGGCATGATTCTGGACAATCAGGGGGAACTCGCCATGGCTTTCGACAAATACAACGAGGCCTTGAAACTGGCTGAAGAAAATGAGTACAGCGCCGGCCAGCAAGACAGCTTGAACAACATCGGCATTATTCAACTAAAAACAGGACAATTCGAAGAAGCCCTGTCTAACTTTCAAGCCTGCCTTTCAATGGCTGAATCCAGCCTGGATCGCAAGGGTGTTGCCGGGGCTCTTAATCAGATCGGTGGAGCTTATGGCGAGATCGGAGACCTGGAAGAGGCCCTGGAAAAATATCACCAGGCTCTCGAACTTGCACGTGTAACTGGGTACACGCTCGTTGAAGCAAGCGCCCTGAACAATCTCGGTACAACCAGTATCGACCTTGGAAACCTGGACCTGGCGCTGGAATATTTTCTGGAAGCTGAGCAGGCTCACGAAAAAGCCGGGGATTTACATTCCCTTGCCGGCACAAGAGCGAATATCGGGCAGGTATACGCCATGCTGGGAGACTACGGGCATGCACGTGACTACTTCGAGCAAGCCGGACAGATGGCTGAAGAATTGGGAAATCTCTACCTCGAAAGCGTCATCCTGAATAATCAGGGGCTCATTCTTCTCCAGGCAGGTGAAACCGAAGCTGGTCTCAGTATGCTTGAAGATGCGCTCGAAATAGCTTCCAGCCAGGAGAACCTGAGTGGAAAAGCAAGAACACTCGCCTCAATTGGCGAGCACTTCCTCTCCCAAAACCAGTATGAACAGGCAATTCCCTATCTCTATGATTCTATAGATACTATCGAATCAATCCAGGGAAATATCCAGGTGGAAGAGCTCCGTGTCGCATTTTCCGGGAGTTCCCATATCCAGGCTTATGATGACCTTCTAACCGCCCTGTGGGAAACCAGAGATACAGCTTCAGCTTTTGAAGTTTCAGAACGCGCACGCGCCAGAGTTTTCCTGGATTATATAAATCTCGATTTCTCCATGATACCGGCCGCCCACTCCCGGAATCTGCTGGACCAGGAACAGGAACTGAGTCAGCAGATTCAATCAATCCGCGGTCAGCTGGCAGCACTAAAAAACCAGCCCCAGACTGAATGGGATGCCAGCAGTATCGATGCTTTATACGACACCCTTGCCACACTTGAAGAAAACTACGCTGACTTGCTTGTAGCGCTAAAACTGGAAAACCCGGAATTAAGTGCCCTTGTCAGCGTTGATCCTTCCAGCCTTGAGGAAATTCAGTCACTCCTGCCCGAAGATATCTCTCTCATCTCTTATTATGTGACAGAAACAAGGACGTACATTTTTCTGTTAACCTCCACAGGCTTCCATTCTGCACTGGCTGAGATCTCACAGGAAACACTTCGTGAAAAAATCGAATCCCTGCGCGCATTTCCCTCTGTGACCACACCCTTCCCGGAGGAACTGCGGGATTTATACGGCTGGCTGATTGAGCCTGTTGAGCAATACATCAGCACAGGGCTTGTTGGCATCATTCCACATCGCGAGCTTCATTACCTTCCGTTTTCTGCACTTACTAACGGCGAAACTTTCCTTGGCGAAAATCATACACTGTTTCTGCTGCCGAGTGTCAGCACTCTGAAATATCTGGACCCGGAAAGCCCGATAAGCACTTCCCCCCAACTCCTTGCCCTGGGAAATCCCGACTCCGGCCTGCCCACCCTGCAGTATGCCGATGAAGAGGTTTCTTTCCTTGAATCACTGTTTGATGCCGTAATTCTGACAGGAGAGGAAGCATCTGAAACCGCATTCAGAAGCCTGTCGGCAGAGAATAACATTCTGCATCTTGCAGCGCATGGCGAATTCAATCAGTTCAACCCCATGTTCAGCGCAATTCACCTGGCTGCAGATGAGGAGGAAGACGGCCGGCTCGAAGTCCATGAGATATATTCGCTCGACCTTCATGACAACACAGACCTTGTTGTGATGAGTGCCTGCCAGAGCAATCTTGGGATGGTGAGTGCCGGAGATGAGGTGGTCAGTCTGACACGGGCGTTCATGTTTGCCGGAACACCCGGTGTCATTTCCAGCCTGTGGAACGTGGACGACCAGGCAACCAGCAGTCTGATGCAGTCATTTTACCTGTACCTGGAAGCAGGAGTGGACAGAGCCCAGGCTCTTCAGCTGGCCCAGGAAAAAGTCAGGGAGGCCTATCCAAATCCATACTACTGGGCTGGTTTTGTGTTGACCGGTATGCCAGGAGAAACCGGTGAAATACCTGCGATACACCTGCCTTCAGTGCCGGACGAGGTTGATTCAAAAGAATCACAATCCACTAAACCGACGCTTATTGATACCCTGCGGGATATCTGCAAGAGTCCTTTCGCTTTCTTACTGGGGCTCTTTGCTGTCATGATGAGCAGGAAATATCTTAAATTGAAAGGGCTTGAGCTGGAGAATCTTGCACAGAAAAGATAGTGTACTAACAAGCTTCATCGTGAATAATCTCTTTTTTTGAGTACATTTTAGGCCGGGAATTGCATAATTCTGTGTACTGCTGAACTTAAATACGGAATGAAGCTGTCTAGAGAAAATGATAACTCGCATACCAGGTATACATGGAAAGAATCTACAAACAAAAAATGGGATGGCAGTTTCTCAACAGGCTTGACTTTGCCGGGGTGCAGGTTCGGTCTATAATCAACACAATGTATCCAAGAAGCAGCACATATATGATGGTGGGGGGAAAAACCGGGCATTCTGTTCATTATTCCCGTCCCCAGGGCCCATTATGAAGTCATGCATGCATACAGAACACCTCATAATGAATCATCCAGAGAATTGGATGTTCTGTCGTCTGACTGAAATTGTGCCAAAGCCTGCAGGTTTGGATTCATGGTTTCAAGAGTATTAAAACTGGTTCAACTCCATAGTAGTTTTTCAACTTGACCAAACCGGAAACTGCAGGACCGTACATCCGGGAGTAATAAGCAAATATTACAACCGTCGCATCAGGGAGATTCGCCAACAGATCTGCCTCCCGTGGAACATACATAGAGGGGAGCACGAATGGCTGGACAGACAAACGCAGAACACTTTCTATCCATTGATGCACAAACCATCGACCAGCATCTTAAACAGCGGATTTCACTCAGCGAAGCAGCTGCTTTGGGGGGCGCGATTTTTACACTGGCACTATTTGTATTCTCTCCTGTATTTGATGTTAATAAGACCGATTATTGGGTATATATCCGTGCAGTAAACGGTAATCCGGTTGGTTTTTTCTATGCAGAATGGCTGCTTCCTATTCTGGTTCCATTCTCAAAACTACATCCTCTTGCAGGGTATTTCCTCTTTTCCCTTATCGGAATAGCGGGGACTTTTTTCGCGGCCCGGGTCTTCACTGGAAACAGCGGTTTAGCTTTCTTCACTTACCAGACTATTTACAATATTTACCGTGGTACCTATCTGGGGATCCTCCTGGGCGGGCTGGCTCTGTTCTGGTGGGGCACTGCTCACAAGAAGTGGTGGCTGGCAGGTGTGGGCCTGGTATTTGCTGCCGCCAAACCCCAAACCGGTTTCCTGATAGCCCTGTTATTGTTCCTGTTTAAGAAGCTTTCCATACAGGATCGTTTGAAAATTCTGATCATTCCATCCATTGTGGTTGGCCTTTCCTTGCTTATTGATCCAGCATGGCCGATCGAGCTGCTGGACCGAATTCAAGCCAACCCTCCAGACATCAGGGGAAATATCAGCCTGTTTTCCAGTATCGGACCCTGGGCACTGCTTCTTCTGCTTCCTCCACTAATCCTTCCCCTGCAGCGCAAAGACCGTTTCCTGGGCCTGCTCGCAGCCATTCCACTCATTTTGCCCTATTTCCAGCAAGCTGACCTGCAAAGTCTTTTCGTTTTTCCTTACGGACCGATTATCCTTCTCGGGAATCTGGGGTTTTTGAAAATGTTTGGCTGGGAGGCTCTTCGAATTTCACTGCAGATTGTAAGTTTATTAATCTATTGTTCTTCCCTTTTGATCCCTTTTTTCTGTAACAAAGAGAGGAAAAAGGGCACTAAATACTATAACCTCAACTTATGATTTTGATTTTGAAATCGATAATCTGATTTATTGGACCGGGGCATATTCAGGATATATTCGGGGAACCGATTCACATCATGGAAAAAATGGCTTTTCCATAAATCTGAGTGCTATACTGTCGGCAGGCCAGCTTTGCAGAACGTTTTAAAAAAAAAGTAAGGGGACATGAAAAAAAAGCCGCCAGACACAGGATTTCTCTCACTGGATCATATTTTAATAAAGAAACGCTTGCTCAGAAAGCTTTCCCTGCTGGAAGCTGTTGGATTACTCGTTTCAATATTATTTCTGGCGGCCTTTGCAAAATTCTACACCCTTGGATACGAACCAGTAGATTACACAAATTATGTTCGATCTACCAGGGGTGACCTGACCCATTTTTACTATGCTGTCTGGTTTCAACCATTTCTGGTTCCATTCGGTAAGCTTCCTCCCATTCATGGCTATATACTCTTCTCATTATTTGGATTAGCCGGCACGTTCTTCGCTGCCCGTGTTTTTAGCGGCAGCAGCGGTTTCGTATTACTGACATACCAAACTGTCTTCAACCTTTTTATGGGTACTTACATGGGTATCCTGCTGGGAGGATTGGCTTTATTCTGGTGGGGCTTAGTCCATAAAAAATGGTGGGCGGCTGGTTTCGGCCTCGTCATCGCGGTAGCCAAACCACATACCGGCATAGTCCTGTCGCTGCTGCTTTTACTGTTTGCTGAAATCAGCTGGAAGGACCGGTTTAGAACGCTGATCGTTCCCGCTGGTGTCACCCTGGTTTCTCTGCTGATAGATCCACGCTGGCCTTTTGAACTGCTTGAGCGCGTTCAAGCCGCCCCACCCAATATTGAAGGAAGCGTCAGTCTGTTCGCTGTAACCGGGTTTTGGACGCTGTTGCTGCTGCTCCCGCCACTTCTACTGCCCCTGGAACGGGAGGAACGCTTTCTAAGCCTGCTCGCTGCTGTTCCTCTGGTTATGCCATACTTCCAACAGGCTGATTTATTGGGATTGTTTGTCTTTCCTTATGGACCTATTATCCTTCTTGGGAATCTGGGGTTTTCGAAATTTATCAGCTGGGAGGCTTTACGGATCTCAATGCAGGCAGTCAGTATTTTTCTTTACTTTTTTTCATTGCTGAAACCATTACTGGCTGCACGGAAACAAACAGATCACCTTCCAGCATAACCGCAACCTTTATTACCCCCTCTTACTCTGGTTTTTTTATTAAGCACACCCCCTGGATCCTGGTTCCCAATCCGGTATTACACTCCGAAGTTCAAGCATGGCACTGATTTTTATTTAGCTTGTCATAAAGGTTATGAATACTCTATCTATCCTGAAATCGTTCCACTGGATCCGGATGCATCAACGCACCAGCAGGTAAAAAGCCACGCCGAAAAGCGCAATGCTCGATGTCACAGTAAAAAACAGGCCAACGGAAAGGAGCCACACAAGCCAGCCCGGCTGTGTTCGTGGGACAGCAGCCACTCCATCAGCTCCTTCCGGAACTGCAGCTCTCCCTGAACGCAGCATAAGATACAATGCCGAGATAAGGACAAGGGCAAGCAGCGCACTCGAGCCAAACAGCATCCCCAGCCGTATCACTCCCTCTGATGTCAGCCGAATCAAGAGCTTGTCAAAATGAGGCGGACTGATATACGACAGTGCAAGCGCAGCAACAGCCATCCCCAGCAGCAGTACACTTGTGACCAGGATAATCAACACCAGGCTTCGGCTGAATTTTGCAGCTGCATTGTCTGCCGATCGGCCCGCTTTTCCCCTGCGCCGGAAAGAGACCAGATTTGTCACGACAAGCAGGGACGGGACTACAACAAACAATAATCCAACCGGTACGAAAGGTAGAAGTTTCTCTATGTAGCGCGTCCCCGGCAGCGGCTCGATAAATGCCTGGAATCTTGTAGGTGAGATAAAGGACAACAGCAGCGATGCGGTTGCTCCCAGAAGAGCAGGCACACCCGCAATCAGCCCGGTACGTGCAGCAAACTGCACCAGCACCGGGTTATCGCTTACCGCCGCCTCTGACGGTTCCGGCTTCCCCCCCTCACGTGCATAAAGCACTGCCAGGAGAACTACAGCAAACAGTGCCGTTGGCGCGAAAAACAACAGGCTGCGCAGAATGGTCTCGCCTGGAAGCATTGCCAGCAGCTTATTGAAGCGCGCCGGTGAAAGATAGAAAAGTCCCATCGCCGCCAGCGAAATCATCAATCCTGGCACTGCTGGTATCAATACAAAAATCGCAGCCGCGCGAGAAATCGATTTCTGATTTCCTTTTCCCAGCCCTGGAGATTCTGTTTCGCCCGCAGAAGTCCTCTCCGCCAGCGTTTCCATTTCACTTTTATATTTCGCTGTATCCGGATCCATATCTTTCTTTCCTGTTTATCTGTACAGTTGGCTCCAACATTTTAACCTGTGAAATCTGTGTAATCCGGACCTGATTCGCTTTACGGATTACGCAATCCGGGTTATTTGTGTTTTCAGGGAGCAAGGCTCACAGGCACACTGGCCACATGCCCGATACCGTCGAATACCGGCAGCGTATCCACTACCGATATACGTCCGGGACCTTCCTGGGAGACATTGTACTCGACTTCAACTGAAAAATAACCCGTCTCTCCGGGCTCCTGTGCGGCAGTCATACACGGTGCCGAACCAGCCATCACACCTTCGGCATCGTATACCTCCACCACCAGTGTATTCTCGAAACTCGCCAGACCATAACCTTCCACAAGCACAAGGCCGCCCTGTATCGTTTCACCCGGTTCCGGGTTCAAAATCTGCAGTTGTTCATCCGCTGCAGCTCCCTGAACCAGCACCTCATCTCCCTCTGCCTGCAGTATTACGCTTACAGATGCCAGATGCACAATGCCACCGTCCCGGGCGCTCAGATCAAGGACCTGGATCAGAACATTCTCCGGTTCCGTCACAGAGAATGGGAGATCGGCAGCAAAGGGTCCGCGCTGCCCCGGACCTGATTCGATCTGAACCGGTTCTTCCATCAATTGAGAACCATCCGTCTGCAGCACACGTATCAGCAGCGTCTGTTCAAAAGCAGGGTCAGCCCAGCCTGCAACATGCAGCGGGCTGAGAATACGTGAGCCGGGGCCGGGTTCCAGGATCAGAATCGCCTCTTCAACAGTCGTTTCAGTTCGGCCTTGCACTGTCTCAGCAGGTTCCAATCTCTCGGGAACTGCCTGCTGCTGGCCTGGCAGCTGTCCGGATTCCGTCGCCAGGACCGGTTTCAGAACCGGCGCCTGTGTGGGCGATAATAGTGCCTCCACAGTGCTGCAGGCCAGCAGCATACTCACAGCCAACAAAATGATTAAACCTGTTTTCACCCGCATTCTTGTTCTCCGGTATTAAGTCTAACTGGATCATTTCAATTTGACATCAGAACGTTTGTTCTATATAATAGAGACAGACTGTAAATCCCACTCTCTACAAACAGCCCCCGGCGAGAGGAAAACAAACTCGATGGCTATGTGGATCCAACACAACCAATCAGCTGCTCAAACCAAAATCCTTGTCCGCTCAGCAGACAGGGCGGCCCTGGTTTTGGAGCTTTCCCCGGATATCGCTGCCGGGCTCCGTCAGGTGGCGCGCCAGCGCAATGCTGCGCCGGAAGAGGTTCTGCAGGAACTGCTGCAGCGCGGCCTGCAGCATGAGCAGCAGCGCGCCCGCACCCGCATCCGCCTGAAAACATTGACCGCCCGCGAACACCAGGTGGCCGAACTGGCTGGAGACGGCTCTACCAACAGCGAAATTGCCGAAGCCCTGGTAATCTCACCGGAAACTGTTAAAACCCACATCCGCCATATCCTCACAAAGCTGGATCTTGAAAGCAAAATGGAACTGCGCCTTCTTCTGCAGAACTGAAATCCCCCAAATCCCTCTCCGAAATAAACAATTCATACCAGCCTTCAATATTGACAATTGTCATACATATTTCAGGATATCCTTCCCTCTTTGTGAATTCCTTCACAACTTATACTTTAATAACGTTTATTGCTCGGCGTATCAATAAAATCCCTGGCAGAAAAGCAAAAACGGAATCAGACCGCCCTTCGTGGCGGTATCAAGGAGAAGGTAAAATGGCATCAAAGAGTTGGCCGGAATTTCATAAGGAAGTTGTAGGAATGATGGGGCAGTATGGCAAGGAAGCCCCCAAGACCATGGAAGCATTTGCAGCACTGCACACGCTGGGTGCGTCCGATTCGGCACTTTCTGCAAAAACTAAAGAACTGATTGCTCTTGGTATCGGAATTTGTGTTCGCTGTGAAGGTTGTATTGCATTCCATGTGCATGACGCCCTCAAAGCTGGCGCCACAAAAGAGGAAATTGTCGACACAATCGGTGTCGCGATCCTCATGGGCGGCGGTCCTGCAGTTATGTACGGAACCAAGGCTCTCGAAGCTCTCGAACAGTTCGAAAACAACAAGTAGCTTTTGTACCACTTCCAATTATTAAATGTGAGAGGCTGTCTGAAAAGACAGTCTCTTCTCTATTACACCTTCAAGATAAAGCCCGGATTCAACGAGGATTGAGTTAGTCAATAAGATGAATGCAGCATAATGATCACAGTTTAAGGTAAGTCCCCGCCCTCAAAGGGCAGATTTGATCATGCTCAACCGGCATATCGTTTTGCTGTACGCGCCATAATCCCTGGCGGTTTAGAAAACCAGTATAATGTGTTGGGAAAGATCACAGCAGATAAAACCGGGTCATAGAGGAAACAAATCATGTTCGATTTTCTAAAGAAATATGAAAAATGGATCATTCTCGTACTCAGTGCAATGATGGCAATCGTCCTGGGGCTCGCTACGCTGGACCTTGGCTGGTTGATCATCCAGGATATCTTGAAACCACCGATGTTCCTTCTCAGTGTCGATGAACTGCTCGAAATCTTTGGCCTTTTCATGCTTGTCGTAATCGGAATCGAACTGCTTGAAACAATCATGAAGACCTACCTTCTTCCAGGCCAGGCACATTATGAGGTCGTTCTTTCTGTGGCAATCATCGCCATTGCCCGTAAAGTCATCATCCTGGACCTGAAGAAAACAGAGAGCCTGAGCCTGATCGGAATCGCCACAATCATCATTGCACTAACCGCTGGGTACTATTTAATGAAGAGCTGTCAGAAAAGGATAGACGCTAAAAGGAAGATTCAGGGCAGCGCCGAACCGGATGAGCAAGAACCCTGTATGGATGATTAATACTTCCGCGGCATAGAGCCCTGGTTCCAGATTCTGTATTGAACAGGCTGTATACCTTCATGCTCCCTGCAAGCCACCTCATGATTTGTTGAGGTTAAGATACCTGCAGGGAACAGTATGGTTGAAACAAGTTTGTTTGTTCGTGGTTAAACGTTACAGGAACTACAACGCCCGTGTATACACCCGATGGATCTTGCGCGGTTTGCCACCCATGCCGGTCAGATCCCGGCTCATCATCACTGCTGTCTCAGCCACCTGACACAGATCGGCATCATCAAAGCCTGCATCGCGAATTGTCTTTTCCAGCTCGGAATACATCATAGCGTTTCCGCCAAGGCCCTGATACTCAGGCAGGATACCCATGCCGTTGATGGCAACAAGCTTCGTTCGCTTGAACTCCAGCAGCAGGTCGATGATAGACCAGGGCAGCAGTCGTCCATTTGCCCTGCGCAGGGAATCAGAAACATCAGGGAAGGCCAGGATAAACCCGATGATCTCTTCACCGCGGGCAATGATTTTGATCAGCTTCGGGTCGGCAACAGATAGTGCATCGTTTATAGCAAAATCGAGTTCGTTCTGTGTAAGGGGATAGTATTCCCAGTTGTCAATAAAGGTATCGTTGTACACCTCACCGATCTTCCTCGCCCAGGTTAGCAGCTCCTTCTTTGTCTTGAACTGGATCACCCGGATATTGCTGCGCTTCATCGCGCGTGCGGAAATGCGGTGTATCCTCTCAGGAATATCAAACTCTTTAATATTCAGATAGCGTGTGATGAAGTCCACTTCCTTTGTGAATCCCATTCGATCCATGTACTCACCGTAATAAGGCAGGTTGTACTTCATCATCGTCATGGATGGCGGGTATTCAAACCCCTCCACCAACAAGCCGTATCCGTCGAACGAACTCAGCCCTTTCTCACCTACCAGGCTGTCCAGGCCGCGTGCACGCGCCCAATCTGAAGCGGCTTCAAAAAGCTTTTCAGCCACCTCATAGGCTTCAATACACTCAAAGAAATAGAACTGGGCCTGCTTCTTATTCTGGTACTCATTAAAAGGTTTGTTTTCAAGAACGCCCAGCCGGCCGACTACCTGCCCATCCTCCCGTGCCACAAAAAAAGCTGCCTCAGAGTGTTCATAAAATGGGTGTTTGGCCGGATTGAGCATGGTTTTAATATCACTGCGTATCGGTGGAACCCATAACGGGTTATCCTTATAAAGCCTGAATGGGAAATTTATAAAATCCCGGACATCTGTTTTTGAATCAAGGTTAAGTTTCACGATTTCTATCATCAGGTCCCTCTCTGGTAAAATGTTCGGATCAGGTAGATATCGATCCGTTTCCGGTAGTTATTCAGACAGCGTGGAGGAAAATCCAGGCATGTTCTCATATCTTCTTCGCTGGGCGACATTCGCCCTTTTCAAACTGCTTTCCAGGTTTCACGTGGAGGGCGAAGAAAACATTCCAAAACAAGGCCCCGCCATCGTTGTACTCAATCATATGAGCTATGTTGATTCGGTGATGCTTTTCTCCTTGATCGGGAGCCCGAAAGTATCTGCCTGGGTTGCAGCCGATTACCGCAGCAATCTCTTCTTCGGCTTGATCGCCCGGATGGGGCGTGCCGTATTTATCAAGCGCGGCGAAGTGGACCGTGAGGCGCTGGATACAGCTGTCCGCCACCTTCAGAACGGCGGTATATTTGGTGTAGCCCCTGAAGGCACTCGCAGCAAAACCGGCTCCATGCAGCGCGCCAAAACAGGTGCCGCCTTCCTGGCCAGTCAATCCAATGCTCCGCTGATTCCGGTCGCCATATCCGGAACAGAGACTTTCTTTCAAGACCTAAAACACTTCAAAAGACCGCTGGTTACGTTCCGCTTCGGGCCCGCTTTTACACTTCCCATACTTGATTCTACCCAGCAGGAAAATCTGCGCCAGCGCACAAAAATACTTCGCAGCCACACTGACGAGATCATGTGTCGGATCGCGGCAATGCTGCCGGAGCGCTATCACGGCCACTATGCCGGCCACCCCCTCCTGGAACGCTGAGTACGCGGATTTATAATTCTGCCTGCCATTGGCTCCGTTCCACAGCAGCATCAGAGAGATTCCTCGCAAGCTTGGTATTGCAAAATTGAGAAGGGGAGCTTCTCCCCCAACCCCTCATTTATCCAAACCCTGATAGCGATAAAACCGAGTACGCTGATAAAATCACCAATTGCACAGAAGATCTATTGGCTCTCCATCCATGCCCGGAATCATCTCAATCAGCGCACGCTCCAATCCCGACACCCGCCCATGTATGCCGGCCACCCCCTCCCATCACCCCTCCGGTTAACCCATTAATGGGATTGCTGAATACCCTCACAGGGAGTATCCTTATAGCACATATGTTCTAATTTCCCAGTGGAGGTATTATGTCACCGTTAACAGTATCCACCCAGGATAATCTGGCTTTCCCGAACGACTCGCTCTCACTCGACAGCCTGCTGCAGCCGCGGCTGGCCCTGTTCTGGGGCTCGCACACACCGACCCGCAAACTGCTGACCGCACTCACCGCACTGTCAGCCCGCGGCGCAAGCGTGCGCGTCTTCGACGGCGGCAACCGCTTCGACGGCTACTTCGTCGCCCGGCTGTCGCGCCGCCTCAGCCCACACCCGGAAGATGTGCTCAACCGCATCCGCATCTCGCGCGCATTCACCTGCTTTCAGCTGGCAGAGCTGATTGAAAACAGCCCCCCCGGCTCGGATCCCGTCTTTGTTCTCGACCTGCTCAGCACCTTCTACGACGAAAGTGTGCCGCTGGCCGACAGCGAGCGGCTTCTCGACAGCACCATCGCACACCTGCGCCGTCTCGCCGCTGCCGGCCCGGTTATCGTCGGCGCACGCGAACCCCGCACCCTTGTCAAGGACCGCTGGACCCTGCTCGAGCGGCTGCAAGCCGGCGCGGACAGCGCCTGGCTGCTGCGGGCCCCCGTGGAAACCGTCCTCCAGCCGCGCCTGTTCTAGGCCTGAACCAGATAGGAGTTACCATATGGGACGCACCCTGCCATCCATTACCCAGGCCTTCCTGGAAGAACAGCAGTCTCTCGCCCGTTTCCGTCGCGCACTGCGCCGCGAAGACCAGATTGCGCTCGACGATCTGCTCGCCGGCTCACACCACCACCTTGCCGCAGCAGCCTACGCATCACACCTGCTGCCTTTCGAAATCATGCTGCTGGCAATGCTGGTAGAGGAACACAAGGAAGTGCTGGACCTTCGCCGCCGCCTCGACGAACTAACCGGAGAACTCTGACCGATGGCCACCCTGCACGGCTGGCTGTTCGATGCCTACCCCTCTGCCAACGCGATGACCGTTTGGCTGATCGACATGGACGGACGCGCCCACGCACTGGAGGATTCCTTCGCTCCGGCCTTCTACGTACGCGGCCCAAACAGCGTCCTCCACGATGTCTGCCAGCTTCTGCACAGCCGGCGCGCGCCTGTGCGCCTGCGCCGCGCCGAACGCTTCGACCTGTTCCTCGACCGCAGTATCGAAGTACTCGAAATCAGCATCCTCAAGCCGGGAATGCTCGACCACGTCTTCCGCCAGGTGTCCGGCGCCTATCCGGATCTGGACTACTACGACGCCGACATCAACATCCCGCAGCGCTATATCCTCGCCCGCGACATCTTCCCGCTCGCCTATGTCGCTGTCGAACATGAGGACGGGCGTATCCGCTCCATCGAAACGCGTGACTCCCCATGGGCAGTCGACTATTCCCTGCCGCCGCTGCGGGTGATGACCCTGCAGCTGGCCGGCGAGCTGCGCAACCCGGATCGCGGCTATCGGGCCGATCTGCTGGTTGGGATCGAGGACAAGCAGCTCCGCTTCCCGCGCCGCAAAAGCCGCGAGCTGATCCACGGCGTGCGCTATCTGCTCGAACGCTGTGACCCGGATGTGATTGTCAGCGCCTACGGCGACAACTTCCTGCTGCCGCGCCTGATCGAACTCTCCCGCCACTACGGCGTCCCCCTGCCGCTCAACCGCGACCCCCACAAGGGCATCCTGCACAAACGCGCCCACTCGTACTTCTCCTACGGCCGGGTGATCTTCCGCAACGAGCAGCATCTGCTGCGCGGCCGCTGGCACCTCGACCGGCAAAACGCGTTCCTTGCCAACGATTACGGCATAGACGGCACACTCGAAATCGCCCGCCTGACCGGCCTGCCGGTCCAGACCGTCAACCGGGTCTCCACGGGAACCGGTATCAGTGCCATGCAGATCGCCACCGCACTGCGCCGCGGTGTGCTCGTGCCGTGGAAAAAAAGCCGGCCGGAAGATCTCAAGACCGGCGTTGACCTGATCACCGCCGACAAGGGCGGCCTTGTCTACCAGCCTATCAAGGGCCTGCACGAGCACGTAGCCGAGCTCGACTTCTCCGCCATGTATCCAAGCATCATGGTGCAGTTTAATATCTCTCCTGAAACAGTCGGCGCGCCGGAAGGCGAACCGGTGCCGGAGCTGGGCACACGCATCCGTACCGATCGAGAGGGGCTTATCCCCGAGACACTGGCGCCGCTGCTCGAAAAACGACTGCGTTACAAGGAACTGGTGAAGTCCCTGCCGGCTGACGATCCAAGCCGCGAGGCCTACGCACGCCGTTACTCTGCCCATAAGTGGCTGCTGGTGACCTGCTTTGGCTATCTGGGCTACAAGAATGCCCGCTTCGGCCGTATCGAAGCCCATGAAGCGGTCACCGCCTACGGCCGCGAGGTGCTGCTGCAGGCCAAGGAGCTCGTGGAGGCGAACGGCTTTCGCGTGCTGCACATCTACGTCGACGGAATGTGGATCAGCAAACCCGCCGCCCTCGAGCGCCCCGATTACGAGTCACTCCTGGAAGATATCCAGGGTCGCACCGGGCTGCACATCAATCTCGAAGGTGTGTACCGGTGGATCGCCTTTCTGCCGGCGCGCGGTGAGCCGCGCTGGGCTGTTGCCAACCGATATTTCGGTGCCTACGAAGATAAAAGCGTCAAGGTGCGCGGCATCGAAGCCCGGCGGCGCGATACGCCCGCCTTTATCAAGCAGACACAGCTGGACATGATCGATATTCTGGCTGAAGGCGAAGACATTCGCGGTTTCCGGAGCCAGGTGCCCGAGGCAGCGGCCTATGCAATAGAGCGGCTGAATTTGCTGCGCACAGGGAAGGTTCCGCTGAAGAAGCTGGTTATCACCAACCGCCTGTCACGCGATCCGTCGGAATTTACCACCCGCACAGTGAACGCACTGGTCTCCCGCCAACTGGCAAATCGAGGCGTGCAGCTCAGCCCCGGTGAAAGCCTGCGCTATATCCTCGTGCCGGGGCCCGAAAAGGGGCGGCCGTGGGAACTGCTCGACGACAAGGAGGGAACAGTCGCGGCCGTTCCCTACGATCGTGCGGCCTACACCGAGCTGTTCCTGCGCGCCATGGAAAGCATCTTCGCCGCAGTCGGTGTGGACCGTGCCACGCTTGATCTGTGGCTTCTCGGAAACTGCGGCTACTGGGGCCCACCCGGGACGCTGCCTCCGCCCGGGATGGAGGGGCGCCTGCCCCTGCTGGCGCGAGAGTCCCCCCGCTCGCGCCTGCGCCTTTTCTCGCGCTCTGGCCCAGCGCCGGCTGGTGCACATCAGCGGCAGGCTGCGTGACGATATCTATTGAATCTTGTGGTTCCGGTAGAAGTAATACGTTTCGTATTAGGAAACAAGTCGGCCAGGATGTGATCCTATCCATTCCACCATCCGAGCACACGCAGGGCACGAAGTGTGTTCCAGCGGCTGGGCTGCCGAGGCTTCTCCATATCGAACCATGTCTTCCCGGAGTGCTTGCGGCCTGATTTCCAGGCACCTTCCGTCGAGCGCTTCTCCTGCACGAGATTTATGCCTGCCAGCAGCCGGCTGTCCTTGATCTTGCTGCAGGAGCGGAAATAGTCCAGTGCTGTCAGTACATCGTAGAACCAGTAAGCTGGAAAGGAAAATGAAGTCCACTGCGCTTTGATCGGCTTTCCTTCCCTGAGGTACAGGTGGTGTTTGAGCAGGAACTCCTGCCCCCGTGTTTCTAAATCAATGTAAATGAGATGTTCCGGGAATCGCTTCCGATACTGAAGCATCCCTTCGAGGATCAACAGTGTTGTTTCAAATTTGTAGTCCGCTGCTCCCTCACTCCGATAAGGCAGCCAGGATCCGTCAGGGTTCTGCTGATCGGCCAGGTACTCAACAATGGCCCGCAGCGTTTTGGACCCTGCTGTTCTACGCCTATCTAACCCGTGACAGCAGCATAAAGACAGGACCAGCCCTGTAACTCCCAGGTCCTGGACGGCCTGATTGCGGGAAAATCTGATTTCCCGATCCTGGTACAGACCGCTTTCAAGCAGCCGCTCACAACCGGCTGCTGCCTGCCTGTTATCTGGCGGCAGGCCCAGAATCTTCAACAGGTACAGGGTATAGGTTGTCGAAAGCCATTTTCCATTGTAGAGGCTTCGGTTCCAAAGCCCGTCGGCATCCTGCAAACCCAACAGCCGTGCACACCACCCTTCTGAAGGAAGGCGCTGCCGCTCCTGTGCCCATACAGACTCATCAGCACCCAGCAGGTCCCGCTGTACCTGCCACCGGATTGCCGGATCGCTGTCCAGCAGCCATTGAATGGTTGTATCGGGATTCAATGCTATAACATCTCCATCTCTTTCAGCACTATCTGGAAAGCCGTTTTTCCAGCCAGGTTTTTAATACCCTTGCCTATGCCTTTGTATACCTTACCCCTTCATATCCCGCGAAGTCGGCATCCTGAGTCCAGAAAACTGCTGCAAATTCCTGCGCAGAAGCAAGCATGATACTGTCTGCCTTTGGCAGTGTTGTTTCGGCCGATAAACGCTCGGCCTGTAGAGCTATAGTGCTCGTCATATTAGTCAAAGTTCCATTCTGCATGAAAGCAGCTGCTTTCAACACCTCATTTTTTCCACGCTGCTGCAAAACGTGTTTAAAAACTTCATACAGGCGTAGAAAGAACGATTAAACCTGCGGTATCCTCAATTGGCTTTTTGAAGAATTCCGAATTCGGCCCATTTGCATAGTATTCCAGCCAACCGGAAGAATCAACGATGTTCATATACGGTCACTTTCCCCCTCTACGGCAATATCAATCCCTTCGAGAAACCCCCTGCTTTCCTGGATCGGCACAACCGGGATCAATTCAATCCTGCCCATATATGGGATCACATGTACCTGCTGCCCGGGTTTTATTCCGAGCTGTTCACGCACGCGCTTGGGAATCACCACCTGATACTTTGGTGATATCGTCGCAATTTCCATACGCTTCTCTTATCGATCAAAATATCGTATTACATGTAAAGTATACAACTGAAATCCAAACCGGAGAGTTTTGCATCAAAGGAAAGGGTTGTCCGGAGAGTATTTTTAAAATAATCTCAATCAGATTAAGTTATGAGCGTAGAACTCCCCCCTTTTCAACACAATACCAAGCAATGCGAATTTACAAAACCTCGTTAGTGAAAGAAAAAGTGCTTGCCGGTTGTTTAAGCCCTCTTAGCCGTCTCAGCGGTTTCCAGCATCTCTGCCGCGCTGCTCACGTTGCTTTCAGAAATACCCCCGAGCATCGAAGCCAGCTCCTGCCGTCGCTCCTGTTTTTCAAGATGCCGGGCAGTTGTGATCGTTCGTTTATCAACAACCTGCTTCTCTATGCGGAAGTGCGCGTCGCCGAATGCAGCCAGCTGCGGCAGATGTGTGATGCAGAACACCTGGTGACTGTTGGTAAGCCGCCATAGTTTTTCCCCCACCACAGCACCTACCCGGCCTCCGATACCCTGGTCGATCTCGTCAAAGATCAGGCTCGGTGTTTGATCTGCCCGAGCCAGCACGCCCTTCAGGCCAAGCATCAGACGTGATGTCTCACCGCCGGAAGCAATCTTTGCAAGCGGTTTGAGGCCTTCTCCCGGATTGGGGGCAATCAGGAATTCAACCCTGTCCATGCCGTATGGCCCGAACGATGCCTTTCGATCCCGGAACTGCGCTCCATCGGGTTTCTCATCCCATTCCAGCGAGACACCAAAGCGGGCTCCTGTCATCTTCAGGTCTTTCAGTTCACCTTCGATGCCGGCGCTAATTTCTTCACCAGCTTCTTCGCGGGATATTGACAGCTTTTCGCCCAGATCGCCGATCTTTTCGATCAGCTGAGCAAGCACCTTCTCCAGTTCCGCTATGCGCTGTTCAGCATGAGTGATTGAATCCAGCTGGTTTTGTGCCTTCTCCGCGTAAGCAAGTACCGCCTCGATATCACTGCCGTATTTACGCATCAGCCCCCGGATCAGCCCGATACGTTCTTCCACTTCCTCCAGCCTCTGCGGGTTGAAGTCAATTCCTTCACGATAGGTTCGCAGCTGGCGTGCGATTTCCTGCACCTGGTCTGCCAACCCCTGGGTCTCATTGCTTAGTTCCTTCAAATTCGGGTCGATCTCGCTCAGGCTGGCTACAGCATCCACTGCCTGGCCAATGCGGTCAACAGCTGAATCCCCCTCCCGAAAACCGCTCGAAAGCGATGCAATTGCCTGGCTTGCATACTCAGCCAGATGTTCGGCATTTGCAAGACGGTTACGTTCCTCCAGGAGCTCGTTCAGTTCTTCCGGCTTTAAACGCGCCGATTCGATCTCGGATATCTGGTACTTCAAAAGCTCAAGGCGCGAGGCAGCCTCCTCTTCCTGCTCATGCAGTGACTGCAGCTCCAGGTGCGCCTCCTGCCATTCTGAATATACATTGTTGTAATCTCGGCGAAGGGTTTCATTATCGGCAAACCGGTCGAGCATGGGCAGGTGTTCTCGTACTCGCAGCAGGCTGAGATGTTCCGACTGGCCGTGCACGTCTACGAGCAATTCCCCCAATTCCTGCAGGAGGCCTACCGTAGTAGTTCGCCCATTTACCCTGGCAATTGTTCGCCCGGTGCTGCGTATCTCACGGCCCAGTGTCAGAAAATCCGTATCATCCAGCAGTTCCTCACGTTCAAGCAGAACCCGGACCTGGTCACATACAGTGTTTTCCAACCGAAAAACACCTTCCACAATAGAACTCTTGCAGCCTGTGCGTACGAATTCGCTTCCAGTTCGGCCGCCGAGCAGCGCTTCAACTGCATCGACGATAATCGATTTGCCTGCACCGGTTTCGCCGGTAAAAACAATAAAACCTGCTGGAAAATTCAACTCCAGCTGGTCGATAATGGCAAAATCCTTGATTCGCAGCTCGGTTAGCATGGGTTATAAACGTATCCCTTGAAGTGTTGTTATGATTCCAACAACCACCAGTACGGCGTAAATCACAGGGTAAAGAGCCAGAGAAAGTGCTCCAAGAGCTCCATATTCAGATGGATAGATGAAAAGAACCACAACCGGCCACAGATGAGGAAGCAGGCCGATTACTCCACCGGCAATCACTGCTGCCGGCAGTTTCCGGCTGCGACGACGGCCGATAACCCGGCGGATCACTTCCGCAATCCCGCCTCCTGCGATAGGTGCAGCAATAAATCCCCACCAGCCGAGAAATTGAAGCAGTGCAACTGCAATCCCTGTTCCAACTGCTGCTATCACACCAGCAAGAAGAAAATCAGCAGTACGAGCAGTCTCGAAGACTTTTTGCTGGCCACGAACACATTCCTTACAACGGTATCCCACAGGGGTCTGTACAGCGCAGGATGGGCAGATCGGCTTTCCGCAGCGGTTGCAGCGCAGCGTTGTTTCCCTGTCAGGGTGATTGGCACAATACAATGTTTCAGGGTTCATCGTTTTTTCCCTACCGAAGGATTCTGGTTCATCAATGACATCAACTTGCGATAAAAAAACCCGCTTTCCTGGGTACGTACAAACTGGACGGTATTCTCCCCTGCGGAAACCTCAACGATGTCATCGTCAAGCAAAGCCACCGGGGTGTGCCCGTCCACACTGAGTGATGCTTCATGTGAAGTCTCGAGCTCTATTCCGACAACCGATCCCTCATCCAGGACGACCGCCCGGTCAAATGAAAGGTGCGGTGCAACGGGGATTATCAGAAGATTTCGAGATGCGGGCGCCAGGATCGGACCGCCAACAGCCATGGAATAGGCTGTAGAACCAGTCGCAGTGGCAACAATCAAGCCATCTGCAACATACGTTGTCAGATATGTATTATCCACTGTTGTTCGCAGATGGACCGGGCGTACAATAGCCCCCCGGCCTACCATAACCTCGTTGATCACGTTCCATTCATCGAGGATCTTTTCATTACGCTTATGGACAGCTCTCAGCATCATTCGTTTTTCCAGCCAGAAATTTCCGTCCAGCACACGCGGAAGTGCTTCCTTCCACAGCTCGGCTTCCACTTCTGTCAGAAAACCAAACCGGCCCATATTCACACCCAGAATAGGGATTTCCAGAGGTGCACACAGATGCCCTGCACGAAGCATGGTCCCATCCCCACCCAGGACAATCATCATGTCAATTTCGTTCTGTTTCAGTGCCCGTGTCAAAGCAGGATCGTTCAGCGGATGCACAGACGCGGATACGCCTCGCGAGCGGCAAAAATCGGCGATGGCATCACCCGCTTTTTTGCCTCGCTCAAGACGCGAGAAAATTACCACCGCTATTTGTCTGGGCTTGAATGATTCTGTTTTCATTCCAGGTATTATAACCAAGCCGATCAATAGTGAGAAATCTGCAGAAAATTCCGCTGATCAAGAACAGGCCTATGAAAGTTCCTTTCCGCTGTTCTGAAGTTTCTCCTCAACTGATTTTAGCGCTTTCCTCAGCTTCTGCTGCTGAATGTTCGTAGTCAGATCTCCCCGTGTGCGCTCGGTAACACCACGAACAAGGTCCGTTGTACGGCGCAGGTTGCCGGTGATTGCATCCGGGAAATCCATTGTTACCAGAAGGCCGTAAATCTCATCCATCCACGCCAGCAGCCGTTCGGCTTCAGGTGTTTCACCATCACGGATGATATCCATCACACGTCTTCGCAGCTCTCCGGCAGCCTCTCCCAGGCCTCCAAGGTAAGCCTTGTATGAAACACCCAGGTCTTCCGGCTCCGGCAGTGGTTTGTTCTGTACTAGAGCGTACGTCAGGCATGCTTCAGCATATTCCTTGAATGCGTCGCGGGAATACCCTGCATGCATCAAATCCGTATAAGGTACTAGAATTTCTTCCATCTTTTCACAGCCCTGGCGGGCAGCGTTGATCTCATCTTCGGTTTTACCCTTTTCCTCGCGGTGGACAGCCCGGATGGCGCGCGAACTATGCCGGATGATTTCCCGTGACAATTTCAGCGCCTGGTCACGTACCACATTCTTCTTTTCCCATTCAGCCCGTATTCGATCGCCAGTAGTTTCAAGTTGATCCATTCGAATCCTCGCCTTCGGTATCATCGTTGGTATAAGGACGGAAGAGTTCATCTGCCAGCGATTGGCCTTCCGGTACCACTATTTCACCGAAATTTTTTTCATACTTTTCGAGATTTCCCTGCAGCGCCTTCACAAGCAGCTTGGCGTTCATCGGTGTCATGACAACCCTGGTTTTTACCTGAGCCCGCGGCATCTGCGGCATCACCTGGGCAAAATCGAATACCACCTCTGATCGCGAGTGTGTGATCAAGGCAAAATTGGCATAGTTCAACTCCAGTTTTGCCGGCAGCTGCAGTTGAATCTGCTTGCGCTTGCCTGCGGGTTTCTTTTTCTCTTTCGACATTCAGCGCCTCCAACTTTGTGCCATTCTGGCTGATAGCTCCTTGTTCTTTCCTTAACGGGCTTATCAGTCCAGGCTTTTGATACCTGTTTAGACAGAAATCATCTTATCACAGGTTGGCAAAACCTGATAAAACACATGGAGAGAGTGCATCTGCTGAACACAAGATATGGAAATCGACGGAACTCCAATGCACTTCCACCTGTACAGGCAGCAATCGGAACTGTCGCTTGAATACAGTTCAATTATAATGAGATGTATGAGCCAGAGAACAACCATGCCAATTTCCGGTGAAGATTCAGAACACTCCAGTCAACCCGGACTGCCAATCTTTTCAACGGTCCTTTTTGACCTCGATGGCACACTGCTGGACAGCGAACAGATCAATACGTGTGTCGTTGAACGTATGTATAAAGAAACGCTTCAGCGAACGCCCGATCCGGATGACCTGAACCGCTACCGAACACTCTCTACCGAGGCAATCCTGCAGGAGATCGCACCGGAATCCGCCGAACACCTGCTCACGATCTGGCCTCAATATTTTCATGAGTACAAGCATCTTCTTTCTCTCTATCCAGGCATCCCTGAACTGCTCGCCGTTCTCAAGGAACTGAAAGTCAAAATGGGTGTCGTAACCCTGCAGAACCGTAATGAGGTAGCCGCAACCCGAAAATTAGTGGATTTTAAGGACTGGATAGACACCTGGGTCGCTGTCGATGAAGTCGAACATCCCAAACCGCATCCAGCGCCTGTTCTGGAAGCGCTGCGTCGTTTGAACACGGAACCGCAAGAGGCTATCATAATAGGTGATTCAGTGACCGATCTTATGGCCGGCAAACAGGCAGGAGTTCGTACCGGCGCAGCACTCTGGGGATGTTTCCAGCCGGATGCGCTGCTCCAGCAAGATCCGGATTTCATATTCAAAAAACCCGAGGAGGTAACGCGGTTATGTCTGAAAAGAATAAAAACCCGATAACGCTTGCTGTTCTGGGAGCAGGGGATATTGCCCGTAAAGCGTACTTTCCCCTCCTGCGGACCATTAACACGTTTTCTATTCAGACAGTCTTCAGCCGAACGGAAGAGACACTTTCGCAGGTCCGGTCCGGGTGGGGATTCGAGAACACAACCACCAGTGTGGACGATGTCCTGGACTTGAAACCGCAGGCAGCACTTGTACTTACCAATACAGCTTCCCACTTCGAATTGGCTGAGAAGTTGCTGAAAGCCGGAATCGATGTATACATCGAAAAGCCCGCCACGCAATACAGCCATCAAACCCACAAACTTGCCGAGCTTGCAAAAAAGCACGACCGCGTCCTGATGATAGGGTTCAACCGGCGGTATTCCCTCCTGTATCGGCAGGCAAAAGATATCTTTGGCGACAGACGTATGAACCTGTGTGTGGTTGAAAAACACCGTCCCAGTGCCTATCACATCAGCCTCTTCAACAACCATCTCGATGATGCCGTCCACCAGATCGACCTGCTCCGCTTTTTCGGAGGAGAAAACAAGCCGGAGTTTTCTACATTCCAGTTCGAGAATGGAAAGGTCACCGGTGCCGTGGCTGCTACACGCCTGGAACAGGGCGGCATGGGCATGCTGCTGGACAGTTATCAGGCCGGCGGCTGGCAGGAGCAGGCGAGCCTGCACGGCGACGGTATCAGCGTCCATGTAAAAGCTTTCCAGGAAATAATCGTTCGCGAGGGTGATAAAGAAACTCACTACGGTATCGACCGGCCAGGAAAATGGCTTCCGTCTCTTATCGAGCGCGGCTTTGGGCCTGCAATAGACCATTTCCATCACTGCGTTCTAACGCGCTCACAACCCGAGACGGATGGAATCGAAGGTACCCGTACCCAGGAGCTGGTTGAAGGCCTGGTGAAGTCAGCCGGAGAACCGGTCGAAGTGAAACCTATGGAAGACCGTGTCCATCCTTTCCATGGCGAGCCCGTGGAATACTGATAAAAAAAAAGCGAACAGGAGAGGAACATCATGGCGAAAAGGCTGCTGGATTGCAACCCCTCGGATTTTGCTTCATTTACAGCTGACGATTTACTGGAAAGCATCCGCTATTCCGAAGGGCGTGTGGTCGTATGCGAAACGATAGCCCTTGTGCAGCCCATCGTTGACAAGGTGTCCAATGCGGAGCTGGCAGCAGCTTTCGGTGCGGATATCATCATTTTCAACCTGTACGATGTGAATGCCCCATCGATAGCCGGGCTTCCTGACGCAGATTCTGAAAAATCCGGCGGCGGCTTCGGGCACATCCCTTCCGGAAAGGGGCGAACGCTTGCACATGTCAAATCCTTTATCGGAAGGCCTGTTGGCCTCAACCTGGAACCGATCGAAAATCCCGAAGCTGTAACCTCCAGCGGCAGGCTTGCAGTACCGGACAACGCTACTCGCGCAGTGGAACAGGGCGCTGACTTCCTCGTTATCACAGGCAATCCCGGCACCGGCGTCACTCGTGAGGGTATCTGCCGCAGCATCCGCGAAATCCGTTCAGCGATCGGCCGTGATGCGCTGATCTTCGCCGGAAAAGGCCACGCTGCCGGCTCGCTTGCCCCTGTAGTCGCTGAAGGCGAACTGGAAGACTACATCGAAGCAGGTGCAGACGTTATCGGCCTGCCTGCCCCCGGCACCATCCCCGGCATGTCGCAGGATAAAGCTGCTGCACTGATAGATCGCGTTCACGCGCAGGGCTCGCTTGCACTGACCCTGATCGGCACCTCGCAGGAAGGCGCTTCTCCTTCCACCATCGAGCAGATCGCATTAATGAGCAAGATGGCCGGCGCTGACATGCAGCACATCGGTGATGCCGGCACCATCGGCCTTGCTGCGCCGGAAAACATCATGGCACTGTCGATGGCCATCCGCGGCCGCCGCCACACCTGGCACCGGATGGCGGCTTCACTTCACAGATAATCCTTCCGGAACAATTCCGGTAAAAATGCGTAAAAATTGCCGATGCAATAAATCCACCGGCTGCATCTTCACAATTAGTTTTACTTATCCCAGGGAAGCTCGAAATAATCTGCGTCATTCGAAGAATAGCCGGTCTGTACAGCCAACCACAGCCCTTCACTGTTTGAAGGGTAGGAAAAGGCTAATGCACCCGATTGGCACATTCCTGAATGGAATTCCAGTATTGCTTCTCGATCTGAAAAGAGTGGATCTCTTATACAGCCGGTACAAGTCTGCTCGATCACGCCGCCTTCCTGATTGAAAAGGTATACATCTGCACTGTCCAGATAAAACATTACCCCCGCTGAATTCATACACATTGTCAGATCCAGATACAGCAGCTTCTGACCTTCCTCCGGTGCTGAACCACGCCAACCTTCCTCCTCAAGAGCTGCCTGTGCATCTGGATTCACTTCATGAAGCTTTATCGCCAGCTGCGGACTATCGGAGGCAGTGGAAGGCTCAAGAAATGTGCCGCGGATATCAGGAAGCTGCAGCGTAACCGAATGGGTATCACCGGCTGCATACAGTAAATAGAACTGTCCCTCAAGAGGGACACCATCAAAACAGACACTACCCGTACAGTCGGTACCCTGCCAGAGAACAGGTGTGAATTCAAAGGCGATTTGTCCCTGAACCACTGAGCCCGGTTCAACTGTCAACATCTCCCCATCAGGAAACAGCGGGTCGGAGAGAACCAGTTCACTGGCGAAGATCCATGTTCCGTCATCTTTAGCCAGCAGCAGATCCGATGGGGTAAGCTGGACCGGTGCCTCAGCAGTCTGTACTTCCAGGTCCAGAACAATCAGCTGGTCCAGCCCTTCAGGTTCTTCAATATCCGGGTTCAACTCCTGCAGCACAGGCCAGGCATTGTCGTTTATCTCGAGTATTTCAATCGAGAGGCCGTT